>Ga0208010_1000110_pt1 | contig 26029 bp, 49 predicted proteins | sample 2_EtaG_FD_184074 | JGI IMG/M metagenome (GOLD analysis project Ga0208010, IMG submission 184074) | Marine viral communities from the Subarctic Pacific Ocean - 2_ETSP_OMZ_AT15125 metaG (SPAdes) (version 2) | ecosystem: Environmental > Aquatic > Marine > Oceanic | place: Pacific Ocean | collected... | reverse complement strand
ACCACCAAAAGTGTCGTAAGTCAAGTTTACATTCGCTTTTGCAACTGCCTTCTTCGTCAATGCTGTATATACCACACGGTCACAGTACCAAACAAGTGTTCCACCACTAAGGTTCTGCATCTTGGCGTGCATAGCGTCAATCATATCGTTGATAAGGTCTGCAGACGAATCTGAGCCACTACCAATAGTAAGCAGGGCGCTTACGTCAATATTTGCGATTCTTACAACGTGCCTCCAATCCCTAACCGAAAGACCGACTTTCCATAAGTAACGAGTCTGATAAACCACTCGCTTACCACCACTAGAGTCTGTTTCGGTCTGGACACCCATATCATCATGCTGTAAACCAGCAGTAGTGCCTTTTGGAAAGAATGCGTGTGTGTGGTTCTCAGACCATTTGATTAGCCACATTGAAGCATTGTCTGAACCGGAACCTCCGGCATCAATAATCTGCCCCCCATTACTAGCGGATGTGTCACCAAATCTAGGTGCAAGTCCCATGAATTCTTCCGGATCAGTATCCGTGTTGCCATAAAATAGAGTCTGGACAAATTCGTGATTCATAGCTTGGAAAAAAGCCATATCCTCAGAAAGTCTCAAACCAGCAACGTCACCCCCTAAATCACCCAAGTCTTTATCAAGAATTGAGAATGCTTCTAAGATACCTGCGGTATCGTCAACCTGTACGGTTGTTGATTTAGATGGTGTGGTGTAGCCATACAGCTTTCTCCATGTTGTCGATGGAAGACCACTACGCATTGTGGTTCTATGACCGGTCTGCGTGTTACCTTCAATAACAACCATGTCCTGCATGACTTCGTTTGTCTCTGCCAACAACTCGATTATCGTAGCGATTTTTTCGCCATTTGGATCGAGTCTTTTGACTTTATCTGCAATATTCAGATAAGTCGTTCCGACTGTTGCCATAACAAATCCTCCCCATACATACAAACAAAAAAATAAAATACTACTATACTTTATCCACACTCGGATAAAGCACATCCTTAGCGTCTTTCTCTGAGGTGTCTTTTCCTACTCCACCAACCCTGAAAGAATCTTCGCTTATTGATTTTCCTATTCTATAAAATGCCTTAACGATTGCTGGGTGATTGCCGTATCCTGTTTCATTGAGAATTTCACCAAGACCATCAACCTTTAACCCCTCCATGCCCTTCTTGGCAATAGCCAGATTCGCTGGAAGTTTATCTCCAGTATCGCCAATCATTTCTTTATCTGCTTTAACAGTATCAATCCAAGCTGACATTTGTGCCTGGTATGCCTCTGTCTGTTTGGTATATAATTTCGTCTGTAAATTTACCAATGCCTGTCCTCTTTCCTTGGCAGTCATATCTTTATCATTGGCAATAGTAAGGAATTCATTCTGAATATCTTGGTCTACAGTAACACCTTCAGGGAATTTAAGGTCTTCGACAGTAAGCATTTCTGTTTCAGCTTCTTTGCCTTCTTCCTTTTTTTCTTCCTTATCTTCTTTTTCTTCCCCTTTGTCTTCCTCAGCCTTAATTTCTTCTTCCGGCTTTTCAGGTTCCCCTTCTTCTCCTTCTTTAGCCTCGCTGTCCTCTCCCCTGGCTTCGTCTTTATTTTCCTCACTCGGATACAGAGCTTTCTTTGCAACTTCCGGATCTACTGTTTTATCTTCGGAACCTTCCTCAACACCTTTATCCTCAGCACCCTCTTCTTCCCCACCATCAGTAAGGGTTTCAAATTCTTCTTCACGAACCATTTTACTTTTCATCGTTTTCCTCCTGATATTTGTGTTCCGCAAACATCAACTCATGTTTTTTCGGACACACGGTTAAAATTTTATGTAACAATCTCAGCCCTGCTGACTGATTTCCGGCATTTCTGGCATGAATGTATGGATCAGAGTCGAACCCATCTCTATAAACCCCACATTCAGATAATATAACCCATACAAAATGCCTCCCACCTTTAGTATCCATTACCTCTAATACCGATGCGTTATCTTTAAGAGCTTCTGCCTTGAGCAACACATCCTGCTTTTTTATATTTTTATCTTCGCCTTCTATGCCTATATTATCTTTCATATTAAGCTGGCGTTACCCCTGCAAGCTGTTCAAGCATATTACCGGTGCCAACAGGTGCGTTTGCAAGGTCTTTGGCTGCCCCTGCTGCAGCGACACCCGACTCAAGAGCTATCTGACCTTGCTTCATCTGTTGCTTTATTTTCCTTATTTCAGCAACATCTTCATCAGATCTTATAATATTTGTAGGCACATCAAGTATTTCGCTGGCTTCATCTGTTGCCTGGTCGAAATCAAACTTATCAATAACGTCAGGATTAAACTGCGCCCATAACCCTATAAGACCACTTAATCGCTCCATATTGCTTATTGCTGCTACCTTCTGAGCCTTAGCAAGGGAAGATACATATTCTATCTTTAAGTCTTGGTCAGCAAGGTCTTCAGGTGGCTCCGGAAGAACACCTGCCTCTTGAGCGATGAAAAATACCCTGTCTATGAGAGGATTAAGGAAATCTTCATTGAGACTTTCCAGCACAGGTCCCAACATAAGAAGCCTTTCCTTGTCAATCTGGAACGCAACCTCAGCCTTCATATCCTGTGGTCTATTATTCGCCTGTATAGCAAGGAACATATTAACAAAAAAAGCGTCTTTTATACGCTCTTCTATCTGTAAATTATCCTGTATAATGTCTTGAAGGGGGATGCGGACATCATACATCGGTTTAATACCCTGAGAGCCACTAAAGCTACTGACAAATGTAACGCCACCAGGCACATTCATAATCCGTTGATTTTTGAGGTCAGCCGGTGCTTGTAATGGTGGATTAAGGTTTCTGTCAAGCCCTGCTGCCTTCCTGAATGTTCCTGCCTGTAACTGTTTAGCATCGCCAAGAGCTATTAGTCCTGGCTGGTCGGTACCGTATGGATCTGAAGCATTAACGGACCAACGAGAAACGACATAAGGAAATGTATCAAAGCCTGATACAGCCAAAAAGCCTTCGTCAGCCCTGCTGCCCTCCTCATAATAAACGCTTCTATATGTCTTATTTTCTGCATCAATCATATCCGGAATACGTTCATCATTCGGTTCAACGGCATGAATTACCTTAATTTTATCATCAGGTTTCGTATTAGCCTTTGTAATTGTTTCATGTGAAACATTTTCTTTGCCAAATTCTTCAATTAACTGAACAGGAGTTTTCCATATCCTTCTATAGAGAACATCAACAACCCCTCTTGAATTAGTGGCTATCCAGTATTCCCCAACCGTATATGTGTCAAACCGTACAATATCCTCAAAGTCAGCCTTAATAGACATGGGAGCCGTGCCAAACACTCCCAATTCATAATATGATACGGCAGCCATCGGATAAAAGTTTGACTTATTAAATATTTGATATAACCTTTCCTCAACTCCTCGTAAATATGCCCTTACATCATCACGCTCCATAAGACCACGATCTGACATAGCCAACCGGAACCAAGGACGAGAGGAGCTTGTTACCCCTGCCTTCATTCCAACGCCAAATGTTCGGGCAGAGAGAGTGGGTATTCCATTGTATATTTTAAGATCCTTTCGCTTACCCCTATTCCCTTCATCTTCAAGAAAATTACCACGATTAGGAGCTATATAGTCTCTCAGGTCTTTTAAGGGACCTTCGTGTGGAATCCTGATATTTTTCATATCAGCAAGCCTTGTGTCAAATTTCTTTCTTAAATCTAAACGTGGCATAGCTTATCCTAATAAAGTTTTTTTAGTTGTATTGGCAGAATCACTTAAACCGGCATTACCGGTTAATAGGGTGCCACCCCTGCTTTCCCCTAAATTCTTTCTTTTTTTCCCTTCCTGTGTGGCATCAGCCACCGTAGGATCACCAACTCCAAGCCTTGCCCTTGCTCCCCTAGCAACCGAATTTTGTATAGGTGGAAGACGGTTTGCAGATGTCCCTGTAAATTTAAAATCACCTGAAAGGAACCCACGCCCTCCGTCAGTATGAGCGCCTGTATTCGTAAGAAACTCATTCTTAAATTCTGCTGCTTTGTCTGGATCACTTCTTCCCAACTGTTCAAATATAATAGATGCTGCCTCTGCACCCATTTTTGCATTTCCAAGAAATATTCCACCACCAACCTGCGGATTGCCAGTTAAGCCTTGTGATAGTTCTTTCCCTGTCCTAAAGTCTAAATCGAGGAATCCCCTTGGATTTCCCCTCGTAATAGGGTAATTAGTCTGCTGAACAAATCTTGTTGGTCCTAAATGAAAGGGTAATTGCCCTGAAATATCAGCAAGTAACTCTCCTTCGCTAATAGCAACATCAAACCTGCTTCTATTAAAACTATTCTTTGCTCCTGCGTCTGCAGCAAAGATACCAGCTCTTGCTCTACGATTTCTTCCACCCGACATATATCTATCCTAATAAAGTTTTCTTCTGAGTATTTGCTTCGACCTGAGCAAGCCCTTCCGGACCTGTAACAAGTGTGCCACCCCTTGTACCTGCAAATGCCCTCGCCTTATTTTCAACATCAGACTTAGCCTTCTTAACGCTTGCATCTGCCAGTTTAGGCTGTGATCGAGTGGCTGGTGTTGGCGCTGGCTCCGGTGGCGGTGGCGGTGGCGGTGGTGCTGGTATTGATGGCGCTCCTCCCCCCATACACATAAAGAGTCTCCTTAAATATATATGCTATATTTAGTATACTTAAATATCTCCATACCCTATAGCGATATTTATTCGTAGTGTCAAGAAAAAAATGCGAATTATTTTCGTGGTTGTGTGAAATGATGCGAAATTATTTAGTTGCAGGTATGCTGAATGGATCAAATTTATCAACTACTTTACCCATGCCTCCTTGAATTTGTACCATTGTGGGAGCGATTTCAACGGAGAAGGTAAGTGCCAATGAAGTGCCAAAGTCCGGAGAAGGTAATCCTCTCTTTTTCATAGCTTCTACGCTCTCAAGGACTTTCTTGCTGCTGGTTGGTGTATATGCGTACATCGGTGATGACAGGTCTTCTTTGAGTCTTTCGTGGTTTGGTATGACTCCACCTGCCAGGAGCCACTCAAGCATATTGTCCCACATTTCAATACGTTTGTTAAGATAGAGGTCTTTACGGTCTGCAGAGCCACCTTCGTCTACCTCTAATACATTGAAACCTAACTGCCTCAATCTGTCGATTACGCCCTGACCGCCTCCTGAACCGATGATAATAGCATCTGCCTTCCATTGATTAGCAACATTGGCTACGGTACTGGCAAGCTCCATATTATCTACTTTAGAGAATTCTATCGGTTCAAAGGCAATTAAGCCCTGTCTCTTCTGGATTGTAGATAAATCATCCCCGAATCTTGCAACGTCAATTCCAAGAATCTTGGCTGAACCGGCAACATCCTCTTTTTTTATGGTACGACTCGCAGCCTCTTCAACTGTGGTGAATCCGATAAGCTGGTTGGAGCCGGTACGAGGAAATTGCCCTTTTACCTCTACCCTGGCAACATCTGAGTCCTCGCCATGTTTATCTATAATCTTCTGGTATATAGACTTATCTGTGCCTTCCACACTTCTTGAATCAATAAACCGTGTATTCCAGTATTCGCTATCCTTATGGAAACAGTCAAAAAACGCTCCCTGTGGTCTACGAGGGTTTGACATTACCAGCCAGAACCGGAGGAATATAGGCTCTGTAAAGAAACCTTCTGATACCGTCCAGATGGAAGCAGGTATATTACTGCCTTCGTCAAAGAGCAGAACTACGCCATTTTCATTATGAACACCTGCAAATGCGTCTGGATTCTCTTCTGACCACAACTGAGCCTGAATATAGTAATATGCCGTGTCCTTCTTCATCTTCTCTCGCAGGGATACATCAAACCATTTAGCAGGTTTTAAAGTAGTGGCAGTACGTTCAAACCAATGGCTGTTTATAGCCATAGTATGCCATTTGCCCAACTCAGCCCATGTTCTAGTCCGTAACTGTTGCTCTGTATTAGCTGTCATAATGACACTACAACCGATCCATGTAGAAGCAGCCCAATGAGCTATCCAAGCGAATAGTGTGGTTTTTCCGGTACCACGACCTGATGAAACCGCCAAGTTATACGGTAGAGGCTCTTCGCCCCTATTAATCCTTAACTGATTCTCAATATTGTGCTTACCTATGTTAATAAGCTCTTGTCTCTGCCATTTTCTCGGACCTTTACGCATAGCAAGAGGAGTGCCGACTTCTCCCCACGGATAAGCGAACATAACGAATTTAAGAGGCTCAAGCATCATATCAGGGGTTAATAACTGCTCAATAAGCTCCATTTCGCCTTTAGCGCTGTATTTCATTCCTGCATCATTCATGCGTATCCCTTTATAGCTATTTCTATTTCGCCTGGAGTAAGTCCTAAATATATAATATCCAACAATCCACAGTCCGGATGTATCTCGTATTTACCCTCATTTGGTATTAGAAATTGAACAGGGGAGTATGCACAGAAGTAGGTCCTCTCAGGTTTAGCGTATTCACCACACCATAACTGTTCGTTGTATGGACACTCATTACAGGAATCCACTTTAAAAAATTTACTCATTTCATCCTTTTCCCCATTTGGACCAGCCTTTTTTTGTAAAACTCAGGCGCTTCATCAACCTCTTTAAATAATAATGATACAGAGTCCGGATACAGCCCATCCACCTTTGAACTGCAAAGCCTGTAGCCGGTTCCGGTGATTAATGTGCTGGTCTTTGGCATTTCCTTCACTATCCTGAAACCAAACAACAATAACGCATCTAAAGCGTCTAATCCTTCTAGCATTTTCATATTAATTATTCTCCCTGCTTTTAGTGTCCAGATACCTTAAAGCCCATATCCATATAAACCCTATGGCACAGATAACTGCTATGGTTTTTAATATCATTATGGCTTTCCCTCATACGGTCTTGCTTTTATTATTATTCATAATCTGGAGCCGGAAGAGGGATTTAAACCCCCACCTCCACAGCGTCCTATAGCGTCCTTATATTAGACGATTCCGGCTTTGGGTACATTACCTTTCCACATACAAAACATCTTCCATAATTTATACGATTGCGGTCATTCCGACCATAACACCATGAATGAACCCCAAAAAAACATTTTATCCTAGCTATCAATCTTATCTTCCTCATTTTTCATCAGCATACCGTTTAAATGTACAGGATGCTTCCATGCAATTATTTTTAAGGCATTCTTTACTTCTTCTCTTTCATCGGGATCAAGCCATATCACATCTGGCTTCTTGCCGTGTTCTTTCTCATAATCACGCTTATACTCAGCTATCTTCTGAAGTATTGATTTTTGGTTTGGTATTAGTATCATTTAATTCCTTCAGCCGACCAATCTGATCTTCAATAATCAATATATGATGTAGTGTGTCTTCAACATCTTCCCTAAGCCCTCTGGCATTAGACTCTAATATATCAATAATTGAGTCGAGGGTTGGATTGCTCATTTGAGTTTCATCTGCCTATTAGTAATATACTCATAACACCAATCGGCAGGTTTTTTTGCTACTGCCGATGGAAAACGCCTACACATACCAGTAGACTCCTTAAAACATATACAGGTACGGCAACATGACTTCTTCATATTTTTTCCTTTCTAATTTTAATACATATATCACGGTATTCTTTCACCATTTCCTCTAAAATATTTGTATTCTTTTCATGTACAGGCAAACAACACTTCTTCCATTTCTTACCTGAACCACAGGCGCATATAGCATTTCTGCGTATTTTATTCTCATAATTTACCGTATTATGAAGATTTGCAATCCTCTCGAATAGAACCTCAGCCTTAACGGTAAGCAACACAGAATCTTCTTCTGCCATTATGCCTCTATCTTGATAATTTTACCAAGCCCTGCCCTAATCAAGGGAAAATAATTTCCAAAATCAGCAGGTGTAAATTCATTACTTGGCGTATCCTCGGTAATCAAGCCTAACCTCTGATATGCCTCAGCAACAAGTTCAGAACAAAACAGGCTGGACAAATCTTCCTCGTTGCCACCCATAAATCCATCATGGGCAGATTTAAACAACTCAATCTTGCTCTCTTCGTAAGGTCTACCCTTAACCTCAGCCCTTAAATCAATAAGAGCCTGATTGTTTAATGGCTCTGTGTGTAGAAGTTTTCTAATACCTACTTCGCCCTCATACGTCTTGATTCTCTCGCTCAGGGGTACTAATTGTACTCCCTGCCGTGCCTCACCGCTTGTAATGTCCTTGAGTTTACTCAGGGTAGTTGATTCCCACAAGAGCTTCATATTCCATTCTGGCGAACATATAACCATGCCCACATGACTCCAGGGGGAACCGGTAAACCGTTTAATCACATTACTGATAAGCCCTTTACCTGAAAACAACACAATATCACCGGTATTTAAATCTTCTCTAATATCTGCATATTTAGTCCTATGCTCCACCTTACGGTTCCGATTAATGTACCCTTTAATCCCCCTCCAACAATCAACAATAGCATTTTTAAAAATTTTTATCATATCAATTCCCCAACATAATATTCTTCATGGCACCCTCTTTAAAAATACATCTTTACCTGCTTTTGCACAATAAGACTTATACCCACGTTTAGTTATAAACTCCTTAAATATACTTTCCCTTGCATCCCTCTTTACTATAACTCCACAATGCTTACATTTAAACTTCATATCAACCTTATTCTCTCACACATACCAACCGGCATACAGAAGAACTTCTCCCATTGAGTACCCTTCTTTATTAGAACAGGCTTTATCATGTCCGGTGTCATTATGCTTCCCCTAATTCTCCATGCTTCCTGGCAATCAGTCCTAACCACCCAAAATATTATATTCTTGCCCTCTTCAATCAACCTCGACTTCCTTGCTGGCACACGAACATCATCCCAACAATCAGCCCAATCGCCATCCCATTGATTCTTCATTTCGGCTTCATGCCTTGCGAATATCTTTTCTTCGGGATAATAAGAATGAATATCAGCACCATAATTCTCCTCTGGTATCCAAGCACGAACACCTTTAGAAATTAAATACTGACAAACAGCCTCCTTCGCCCTCTTATCATTCTCCTTATATGACTGCTTATCAAATGGTCTTCCAGTTCTCGCTTCTACCATTATCTCTTATACCTCTTATTGTATTCGGTGTACGCAGCCTTACCCTTAGCCGTCTTCCTGTATGCCCTCATTCGACACCTCGCTCCACAGAACCGAGCAAACATCGTCTTAGCCTCAAACACCTCCCCACAATCTTTACACTTTATATCAAACAACTCGTCTGCCTGTTCATCAAGCGTCATAGTTATACTCCAATGGTAATGTTATGTTTTTAGGATCTATATTCTTCATAACCACTTCCTCAATAAAAGCCTGTATGTCAATCTCGTCTTGAGGCTGTTCCAGGCGGTCAGCATTACGCTCCTCATACCTTATATTCTGCAGGTTATACCTCTCTTTTAGCTCGACACAAGCCGAACACATATCCCTTGTATATATTATTCTTCCCATTTTTTATCAAACAAACTAATTATTATAACACATCCCACGATGATAAATAACCCTGCTAACATTACCGGATATTCATACCATTTAGGCTTCTGATTAATCCATTTCATGCTTAATCTCTTTTACCTCTTATATTATAAAGGTATTTTCTATGTTGCTGATATATGCACTTCCCTGCCCCCACAACTTCGGTTGCCAATAGTACACTCCGGACAAACTCGATTAAATTTTGATTCAGCCTCAAACCTATTATCACACTTTAAACACTTATTAATAAATTCAGCGCTTTCATCAATCTTCCTCGTTGCCCTAAACTCAGCACAAATATACTTATTTTTATGCCATTCATTCCTGTATTTCTTCTGGCAGTCCGAGGCAATATGTCTTCCACTCTTGGTTACCTTACCCCTACATATCCTTGCCGGCTGCGTTCTCAAGCTACCGTTAATAAGCGGCACTATCCTTCCGCATATTACACAGTTTTTAGGTTTAACTATTATACCCAACCCATAACCCTTCACCTTTTTTAAAATTCTTACCAAATATTTTCACACCGTAACATAAAATATTACAAGGAAAAACGAACATGGACCTAATTTCATTTTATCTGTCTAAATTTAATATATTCCTCTTTATTGCTTTTAACCTTATCCCAAGCATCAAGGACTGCAATCATCATATCATAACGATTATGACCACACTTGCCAATCTCCTTACTGCACAAAGGACAATATATCTTCTTTTTCGCCTTCTTTAAACAAATCTTTCTGCACTCCCTTCTTAGACCTCTGATATTGCTCTATAATCTCCCATGTTCCATTACGGACTATACTCGATGAATCAACGGAATCAACACCCAACTCAAACGCCCTCTCCAAATATTCCTTCTTCCCACATTGACCTATATGTGACTTTAAACCCTCGGCTCTCGCAAATTCTACCCACTCCTCAACCATCTTCCACTTCCATTCAACCGAACCACCGACAAATATATGTGTGAAATTATCCTCAAGATCCCTCTCTATATCCCTTACCCTCATGCCGTCTTGGACAACTAAAGCTAAATTAGGTGCCGTTATAAGCTCTCCCCTCGCCCACATAAGAGAATACTCAAGCGACTTCATGCCTCCACACATAATATCCGGACATACTATGAAATCTAATTTAATCCCCATCCTGTAACAATGTGCAATATTCTTCAAAAATAAATCTGCCTGAAATGGATAACCCTTCCTATAACAATTAAATACTCCATTATCCAATGCACAGGGGACCTTACCAAAATACTTCTCAGGAGGAAATGACTTTAAATCAAACGTACTTATCATTATACCTAATTCATATTCCTTCACCTTTTCAAACTTCTTACCAAACGCTGTACCTGTATATATCTGCATAATTCGCACCGTAACATAAAATATTATATATTGCAAGTAAAAAAGCGAACATAAATATATATAAAAAAAATAAAAAGTTGGTTGGAGTGAGGACGTGGGGGGGGAGAGGAGTCCCAAAGTTCTCCCCCACCCCCCCCTGGTTATAATTGGATCCATTTTGGATTGATATTTCTAATATGAAATGATTGTTGATTGATTACAACTGGATAGGCATGAACTGAATTGAACTGGAAGTGATTATGTTCTATTGCATCTGATAAGAGTGCTTATGTTATAGTAGTATGATTTACCTCGATAACACGCTCTTGTGGTGGCTCTAGCCTGAGTGCTGAGAGCCTCTGTAATGCAAGTTGTATCGGCTTGGATACGTCTAGTGTGTGAGTGTGGCTTACGTCTATCTTATCCCCATATACTGCCCTATTAATCTTACTAACATACCATGAGGTAGACTTAAATAAAACGTCAAGCAATTTGGCTTGCTTGGTGTCTGTGCAGGTTTCTATCCTCTTTAATACATCCTCAATCCTTATGTCCGTACTGCAAGACTGAGCAAGTCTAAACCTTTTCTCAAACTCTGGATTGTCTACAAACCATTGATAAATAGTCCACCTTGACGGCAGACCTTTGGATTGAATATCAACTAAAGTCTTTCCGGATGATAAGAGATTCAAGATTTTTTGTGCTATAGCGTCTGTGTATTTTATTTTTTTCATGTGTGTATGTTGTTATTGTGTTTCTAATTTTACCTATTAATATTCCTCTTTTATATTCCTCTTTGTTTCTTTTTTTATTGTGTCTGTTTATGTTCGTTTGCTTATTCTTTCGGCTGCATTTGTATTCTTCCGGTTCCGTTTTAGTTTAGTTCTTATTTGTTCTAAGTATTGATTACCTCAACCCACCCCCACCCACTTTTAGGTGGGATTAAGTCTTTAATTACATTTATTTTTTATTGATGTCAAGTTTATTTTATATTCTTTTATAATTGTTGTAAAAGGTGGGTGGTTTAGTATGCTCGGATATGTTTGCGTGGCGTGGCGAGGCTGTGGTGAAGCCGTTTTTATCTGAATCCATTAAAAAAGCCCGATTCCCTCAATTAAGAAGAAACCGAGCCTTTAATTTGTTGCCTCCAGGTTGAGCCTTATTAGATGATGTCACCCTGTTGGTGTTCGTCAATCCCTAATAACTTAAACACCACTTGAGTTAATTCTGGAACAACATCTAATTGGAAACCCTCAGACACATGGAGACTTTCGCCCTCATAGTCTCCGAGATACTCTTCAATCTTATTTTCTAAAACTGTCTTTAGTGTCCTCCTCTCAGGTTTTCCCTTAAATTTACAATTTATTAACATTCCACATTTCAAACACATTATACCCTCCTTTAAAAGATTATCCTAATTCAGCCTCAAAACAACACTCCCCTTTCTCTAATAAACATTTAAGTATCTTCTCGCCAAGTTCTAAACGAGCATACCAAACTAATTGACTAACTACTCTATGCTTGCTCCAACACAGAGCCGACATTATCATTTCCTCGTTGTAACCATCCTTACCCTTAAAGAAATTGTCTATCTTTTCCTTATCCTCGCCTAATGTGTCCTTGCATTTTTGAACTGACACTCGTACTTCTTTCAGGTGTTCCTCGTCATAACAATACTCCAAGTTTCCGTTCTGCTCTCCATGTACTCCAAAGAAGTTGGCATCATCACTTGATTGAACTGCAAACCAGAACTTGCCGTTAATGTCTCCTGTGTAGTATCTACCCATTAGTTATCCTCCTTAATGTCAGCATATATCCTTGAGGCACATTTAGAACAATATGTTTCCTTATGTACCTCTACTTTAATAGAGTCCGTAATGTCTCGGAGACATGACAGACAATAAATAATAACTCGGTTAGTCATTTTTATTTGATTCTTTTTAAATGTCAGCATAAATCCTCCTATTTATAAGATTAGAATTATTCTTTCTTTGCTTTAACTACTGCCCTCCATATTTCAGAGTCAGTATAATTATCTTGCCCATCATATTCATCTTCTTTGAGGTCTACACGCTGTTCTATCTTGATAATCAGGTATGCAGAAGATTCAATGAGTTCTTTGGTATACAACCTTGCAGCTTTAATATTTCCGAACACACAACACTCTGTTAAATATTCGCACTCTGCATCATCAAAGTTTTTCTCTGTTGTATAACCCTTTACATCATAATAATATTTCATTATTCATTCACCTTCCTTTCTTTTCTTTTAATACCATCTCTAATTTGGCTCTCAACTATGCCTCTCAAGGATTTTTCAACACATGACTCAATCCTCGTCAATGAGTCCTTTAACTGTTCAATCGTACACCTTTCTATATTTCTCTCTGTAATATCATAGAGTGTTGGCATTTTTACCTCCTTTTAGTTTTGTTAAAAGATATGTGCTTGATGAGGCAGAACTGTCTATAAACTTTAAATCGTATCCTATAGCCTCCATGATTCTCTCAACACTTGAGAATCCACACGCTCCATCAATTTGAGGTATTGTGTGAAGTGGCGTTGGTGTTTTACTGCTCTGCCTGTAGAAGTCTTGGTATCTATCCAAACCAAAACTCTCTCCCCTCTTCTCTTTTTCTACAATCTCCGAAGAGGTCTTATAATTGGGATTGTGATATGTCAAGCCGTAGAACTCCTCCTTTAATGTGTTTAGCTTTTCAGTAAACGCATAGGCAATATAAACGCCTAGAGAAGTTCCCTTCATGTCATACCCTCCACCATTACACGAACTTTTCTTGACACCATCTACCCACAATGAGCAGACGTTCCAACCATCAGAACGCCTTGCCCTTGAAACTGTCCATTTAAAAACCAAAGTTTTTTCCATCCGGTTTTCCTCCTAAGTTTTAAATTTAATAGATTGTTCCTGTACCCATGCACTCCCTGTCCCCTCGCCAAGTGGCTTGATTTGAAACCTAATGTTTCCATACTGATTTCCAACGTCCACCACCTCGACCTCAAAGACGAGTCCTGTTTGAATCCTGTAAAACGCTTTCTTTCCAATAAGTCCAACATACTCCGACAGCTTTAGACCTCCCATACTACCCTCCTTTTAAATAATCGTTGACTCGTTTAGATTCCCTCTTGTTACACTTCTCGGTCTTGAGGCTGTAAGTCTGACCTCGCTTTTGTGCGAAATCAGACCAAGCCATGTCTCTCTCCAAGTCCTTTACATAGTAATCATAGCAATAAATTGTAAGCGTTATCTTATGCACTCTGCCCTCCTTTATATAAGGTAGAAAAACAACGAAACTAAACAATAAATAAACAACCACTTATAAAAGCCCAGGTCCATTACGCCCTCCTTTAAGTTGTTATCTCGATTAATGTCTTTTCCTCTTCTGCTGTTAATGTAATCTTCTTGTCCTTGTACTCTACCTTCAAGACAAAAGGACTGCTTGTGAACTCCTTGACCTCGTACCCCTCCGGCATCTTCTCTTTTATATATCGGTCATAGTCTTTGAAGTCCTCGTACTCCTTCTCGTTCTCCCACCTATCAGCCAAATAGTTGAAATGCTCTGTCAATTCTTCTACTTGTTTCATTACCAAACTCTCTCACCCCCTCTCAAATGTAAAATTATAAAAGTAAATACGCCCACACCCCCACAAGAGAGGCGTGGACATTTTACTCTATGTCCTGTCAAATCTAATGCGTTCAGTCAGTATATCCTCAACTTTACATATAAACCCAATAGCGTTATATGATGGGCTGTCCTTGTCTCCATATATACCGATATACACCTTTTGCGTTCTTCTTGATGGAGTTTCCACCCCACACTCCAACTCAGTCATTAAGAGGTGGGTTTCGTCTTCCTTGTCTATGTCGTAGAAGTAAGCATCACAGCCTCCTCCTGTGCCTCCGTAATACCACCCCAACACCTCAAGCTCTTTTCTTATATCTTCCTCTTCTTGTTCTTCTGGCTTTAGCTTGTGAAACTCGCTGTACTTGTATATTTCAGCGTAATGTTCCTCACACCACACAGGCTCAGAGGTGTCATCTGTGCCAATGTAGAACGGCTTGTCATGTTCTTTAGTGCCACAGGACTCACAGTAGCTATCTTTTATAAAGTTAGAGTCACAATCATAAATCTCCACAGCGTGGTCAATGTAGTGGCTCTTGTCGTTTGGGTTTGGAAAGTACCTATTAAAAAACCCTTCCATTGCAATCGGTGTCATTTCTAAGAGTTCCTCAACTGTGACAATATCCGTCAAGACCTCCACCCCCTCCAACACCTCAACAGGAGTCCCACCCTCTCCGAATTGGACAACGTTGTCCCACTCGTCAAAGTCATTAAAATATTGGTCAAGTTTAATGTGGCATCCTGCGTCCTCGTCTGGTGTGCCGTCCTCGTTGTACCTAAAGTCATTACGAACTACCACACCCCTTTGTCCTGATATATCCACCTCGTAATTACAACACACAGCAAACGACTTGGGGGGAAACTTCACCTTGTCCCCCTTCTCTATGCCGAAAACATCAACAGTCCCCCAATAAAACCTCGACCACTTTTCAACAACTCTTATTAAATGCTCTTGAGCCTCTTCTAATTTGTCCTGTAACTCAAGAGAGATGTCTCCAGAAACACCTCTAACCCCCTGCATTCCTGCATAAGTGTTCTTCAATACTTCCCTGATTGTTTTTCCTATCCTCTCCATCATGTCCTCCTTTGTTAAAACTATAAAAATAAAAAGTAACCATCCCCACCATCATATAGATGGTGGAGGGGATACTCTTAGACATATGAAGTAAATTTACTTGCTATCTTTTCGCATTTCATACATCTATCTTCTTTTGGTATTTCAACAAACTCTGCTAATTCTACAATCTTTCCTTTTGTATAAAGATTTGAACAAGCCATTCCTGATAAAATTTTTCCTACCGTCTTTTTTAAATGTACTCTCATTCTCTCATCTCCTTTTTTACTGCCTTGGTGTCGTTTAAATGTCCTGTCACTGCTCTAAACTGCAACTCTCTCTCTATACTCTTCTTACTTGTTTTGTACTCCTTTCCCTCCTTATTTAAAAGGATGCAGTTTTTTCTGGCGTTCCAATTATAGCCTGTGACCTTGTACCCCCCCTTTAACACCATGCCAAGCCACTCCTCTTTTACACAGCCGAGACTCACAGCCTCGCTCCAATCCTTTTTCTGTGTAGCATTACTTCCATCAGCGTCAATCTCACTTGCCTCAAGCGTTACTTTAAAGCCTGTCCCACTAAAACGGATAGTCTTTATCACTAACTCCAACTCCCACTCCTCTCTTACACTCTCCAACGCTTTCTCCATGCTCCTCCTAATCTGTCCAACTTTCCTCTTGTCCATCCTGACCTCCTTGCAAAAATAAAAATTCCAAATTCTCGGCTTTGGCGTGCCGTTTGTTGCTTATTATATATAGCATTTTCCGTTCCTATCCCTATCAACCATAGTGACAGGCATAGTCTAAAACATTCCTCCGGCAGTATTTAGGGAGTAAAATAAAAATTATTTTTATTTGGCATGGGTTGAGGATGGATTTAATCGCAGTTTTTTAACTGCACCATTTATAAGGGCTTAGGCGTAACCCCCTGCTGTGCCTGGCTTTAAATATGCAGTAAAGATACTGCTTGATTTATAGAAAATACTGCACTATAGCTAAAAAACCCCAGGCAGGATCACATGAAAACAGGGAAAAATTTTACAGAAAAATAGATATTTATTTTTTTTTAACCATAGGAAAGGAAGCGTTTTTTATAATCCAGAAACATTCAGGAGGGAGTAAAACATGAACATCTTGAGTTTATTTGACGGAATGAGTGGAGGTCAGATTGCACTCGCCAGGTCCGGTATTAAGGTGAACAAATATTTTGCATCAGAGGTTGACAAATATGCGATAGATGTAACACAGGCGAATTTTAAGGATACTATTCAACTTGGTGATGTCGCTAAAATCAACGCAGATAATCTACCGGAGATTGGTTTATTAATTGGCGGCTCACCATGCCAGGGGTTTTCTTTTGCAGGTAAGCAGTTGAACTTTGAAGATTCTCGGAGTAAGTTGTTCTTTGAATATATGAGGCTACTGAAAGAATTGAAACCAAAGTATTTCATTCTGGAGAATGTCAGGATGAAACAGGAGTTTCAAGATATTATCTCAAAGTATCTCGGTGTCCAACCCATATTCATTGACTCGGCTTTAGTGTCGGCACAGAATAGGAAGAGATTATATTGGACTAACATACCATATTTATTCGATCCTGAAGACAAGGGTATTTTACTCAGGGACATTGTGCATGAGAACTGCTTGGTGGACAGGGAGAAGGCTCATGCTGTAATCGCAAGCATTGGAAGAACAACCAAGAGAGAATACTTTAAGAAGAATCAAGGTCAGATGGTGTGTGAAATTATGAAGAGAACTGTGCTTTCAGATAAAGAGGTTGGATATATGTTGAGAGGTAACGAGAAATGGCAACAGGCAGGGGACTGTAGGCTCTGCCGGTACACGCAGTATGAAGATAGAAAGTCATTCTCTGTGACTGCAAACGTACATAAAGGAGTCCCTTATAATTGTTTCTTCCAAGCCTTAGAAGAGTATATTGTACCCTTCGATGACACGCTTAAAATACTCGACAAAGACGTTGAGGAAGGGAAGCTCGGTTATTTTCGCAAGGATTCTCACGCCAACCGAGTGTATTATCTTAATAACAAGGCTGTGACCTTACTTGGTGACGCAGGTGGTGGAGCGGCAAAGATGGGACAATACATCTTCGGTGAAATAAAGAAGAACTATTTCCAATATGATGTTAAAGGTAAAGGTCACGGCTCTCAAGACCAAAGAGCCTATTACTTGGATGGTAAGCATGGAACTCTGCCGTCTACGAGTGGACAGAGCAAATGTAAGGTCTTGATAAGTGGCAAGAAGTTTTATACTTTAACCGAGAAGGAAGGGAAAGGAGTATTGATTGAGGGATATATCAGAAAGCTGACACCTGTTGAGTGTGAACGCCTTCAGACCGTTCCAGACAACTACACCAACTATGTGTCGAACACTCAGCGCTATAAAATGTTGGGAAATGGCTTCACAGTAGATGTGATAGCACACCTTTTAAAAGGAGTGATACCTTGAAAATTTTAGAGTTTTATTGTGGTACCAGGTCGTTCAGTAAAGTCGCAGAAAAGGAAGGACATAAAGTATTTACTGTGGACTTCAACCCAAAATTCAAGCCTGATTTATGTTGTGATATGCTTTATTTTAACAAGAAACTTCTTCCGGTATTATGGCGAAACCCTGATATGATTTGGTTTTCTCCACCATGCGAGACATTTTCTCTGTCTGGAAATAGTATGTTTATGGGTTTTCCAACAACACCGAAAGCATATATCGGTTTAGCCCTTGCATATAAATGTGTTGAGGTAATCCAATGGTTAACGCCCAAGTTTTGGGTTATTGAGAATCCAAGGGCAGGTCTCAGGTCGGCATGGTTTATGAAGCCATTACCAAGAACTACAGTATCTTATTGTCAATACGGAGATAAGCGTATGAAACCTACTGATATATGGAACAACTTTGGCTTTAATGGTAAATGCTGTAACAATGGTGACAGTTGCCATGAATCAGCACCGAGAGGCTCAAGGACCGGAACACAAGGCGAGAAGTCAACTGAGCAAAGAGGGGTAATTCCAGAGAAGCTGTGCGAGGAAATTTTAAACCTAATATTAAGGAAGGAAGTGAACAATGGAACTTGACAAGGACAAGAAGGAATCGTGGATTTTTGCAGTAAGGGAAGGTCTGTACGACTTCTCTTACAAGGCAAGGTACACATCAGACCAGGCAGTAATGGCACAACATGACGAGGTTATGTCGGCTTTACATTGGATTGAACAGGAGTTAATACCAAAACCTTCAGAGGAGAAGATTGCCTTAATGCAAAGGAAGGATTTATTACATCAGTTATATATTTTAACTAAGTGTGGATCTCAGCAGCTATCTCCGGAAGAATGTTTACAGGTAGCTGACATGATACTGCGAAGGAAAGGAAAGGATTGTGAAGCCAAGCGTCCTGTAAGGCTCTGTAAGCCCTTGTAATTTTTCAGGTACAAATACCCTATAATCGTGAAAACTCACGAATTTGAGCCTAATTTCACGGCTCACGAGCCTAATTTGAGGTATTCTAAGGTCAGTCGCACAACCAGTAGCATAAATAGTAGGCAGGTTACACTTCTTAAATGTCCTTTCAGGTTTATAGTCCTGATGCCAACTAACCTGACCTCATATACCTAATTTCATCTGACATGATACATTAGTGGATATTGTTGCCATGACCGGTCTAGCATCATTTATTGCCTGATTCAATTTTATACTAATTTTCTTCAGCTTTGCCCTTTCTTCAGGATTCTTCCAGAGTTTACCTGTATTTATTCTCTGTGATTCAGCAAAATACTCATTTTTTATAGCTGTGATTTCCGGAGAATCTACCTTCTTTTCTCTTGGTTGAACTGGTTTTTCTTGTGGAAGATTTGATATAAATTCTTTCTTTTGTCGATCTTTCTCGGTCTTATTCTGCCAAGTCAAGATAACGTGGTAATGTGATTTGTATTTCTTCTGGAATCCTCTGGCACCTATATAATTATTCAGATTCTCCATTTTCTCATTTGTATCCTTTTCCCCAAATTTATCTACGAGTTTTTTATACTCTTCTGAGGAAAGGAAGACGAAATCAAAGTATTTGTTTTTTGACATAATTTAAGTACCTTTAAAACTTACAGCCAGGAATGAATCAGTTTATGGCAATCATTACATAAGGCAAATAAGTTTTTAGCCTTACTGTTGCCACCATATTGAAGCTGAACAATATGATGCCGGTGCCGAGCAGGATCTTCTTCACATAATTTACAAGTTACCACAAGACCATTATATCGAACCACCGTATTTTTCTTAATTTTATCATTAAACTCTTTACGTCTTTTTCTTAATAGATCCTTTGGGACAATAATATAGACCTCCCTTGATAGTTTTATAAGCCATTTAAGGAGTCTTTCCTTTGAAAAGGATCTATAATTATTTTTAAATTTAGTCAGGTCTTCAGACATCCTCTGCTTAGGAGTCCTTATGTCATTTCTTCTTCTGGTTAAATATTTTGACATAATTAACAGCATCTTTAAAACTTAAAGTCATAGGGGAGAGGGTACGCAAAACCCCCCTCCCCTTTACAGCTTTAAGTATTAAATTTAAGCCAAAGGTCTTCGGGTTTTCGCATCTGGAACAGCAATTTAACGTGCCTGTTTTCACCCCCACACGCAGACTTGGTTTTCGTCTGAACTAATCAAATATCATAATTGATAATTTTTAGCAAGCGTTATTTTCTTAAACAGCTTCTTTGAGTCTTAACATTTCTAATACTGGCTCTATCTGGTTCGTTTTGATGGTCTGCTCCAAGTTGCAATCTTTCATCTGCGCCTGAACTATCCGGCTGTAACCTGCCTCCACAATTCATACACCTATCACCATTTCTCCTGTTAAGGCTCATGGTATTTAGGAAAACAACCTCATTACAGTCCGGACAACGATACCTTGTTTGGTTCTTTTTTGGCATTATTATTTCCAATTATCAATTATAGACTGATTATTTTCCTTCTTCTTTATCTCAACCCTCATATCTTTGATTATTTTATCACACTTATTCTCAGCACCGTCCAATCCATACCGGATTATCCACCAATGAGCCTTAAACCAATTATATACAGCGTCACACCAGCTTAATTTAACATTATTCATTTTTTTTTCAAACATGGAAACGTATTCAGTATATCACCAGCCTCTAGTTTAATCTTCATTTAAGTTTTCTTCCCTTCTCTCCTGAATAGCACACCAGAATAATACACCAGACCATATTAGAAAGTTTACATTAATAAGCGATATTAATAATACTATCTGGAAGGTTGTCATTATATTTCCTTTATTTGAATGTCAACCCTCGGATTTTTTTTGTCAATATTACCGGTATAGTAGTGTGTGGAATGTAGAAAATTATCGTTATCATCTTTGATACACCCACATTCTACAATGGCATCACATAAAAACTTCTCATGTATGGAAAGGATATTAGACCTGTCAACACGCCTCTTATCGCCTCTGTGAAGGAGAAAGTCAAGAGTAATATGCTTAAAGGTGATCCCATAAAGAGCCGGTCTTACAATGTCTTTATATTTAATCTTGAGCTTATTACTGACATGATACTGCCAGTTCCGGTAATTATTAAGGTTGATATAATACCTCTTTGCCGGCATTGTCTTACGCTCCAAGTCTATATACAGAGGCATCGATACTATCATGGTCTTGTATTCACGAACAATTCACGTTCCGTACAAACAGAGACAACTCCACTTGGTTCCTCAACGTCTTCGACACCTTTATATTCGTCTGGATTTTCTTTAAATATAACCTCTCTCCAACTTTCAACTGCGTGTCCCATGCTCTTAGCAACTACCCACATATCCCTATCTGAATCCTGTATTTTATATAAATTCATGTTATCTCCTTGACAATTAGAAATTCTTAATTATAATGCGTAAACGCATTTAATTAACCACTCCTCACAGATTCACGCCTTGTCTCTTTTACTCTGATGCCAGGAACTTGTTTATTAGTAATGCCATTAGCCTTAACCCATGCCTTCAGCTTTGCAGTTTTAATTTCAACCACATTCAAGGGTATTCTGCCGGATACAATCTCTTCTAATAACTCCAAAGGATGCTCAACCACGACCTCAATATCCTTTATCCAGCTTGTACTGCCACCACCTTCAACCTTAGTTGACTTCTCAATGCCGCCTGATGCTATATTAGGATCTGCATATACATTGTCCATCTTATCCTGTAATTCATTTACCTCAGCCTGAGTCTCTGCATTATCGATCTTCTTTTGCAGTTTTTCCTTTTCCTTTTGAGCTTTCTTATATGCCAGTTTGTCCAACCTATCCTGTTCCTTACGTTGCTTTTTCTCCATTTCTTCAACATAAGTAGCCCTGATGCCCCTTAAATATATATCAGCCTGAGTAAGACCATTGAGCATATCCTTCTCTTGCTGAACAATTACCTTATGAGCCTTTTGTGCAGCCTCTTTCATCGGCTTAAAATGCTCTTTGACCTGTTTAAGTCTGCTTGCGAGCCTGACCATAAACTCAGTTGTAATATCAAAGGACTCTTGGCTGACTATATGTAATTCCCTTACTCCTTCAGTAACCAATGTAATATCAGTACCCATTTCCTCTGTAATTTTCTCTGTTGGTGTTTTCATATCAATTTACCCCCTTCCAATCTACCATTAATTGATTAAATTCTGATTCTCGATACCATCTTTCAAGCATTTTCCTGAATATTCCCCACGCTTTAGAATGAAAACACTTGTGCATCTTCATATTACCCTGTATATCGAAGCACACAGCCCATCTGTCACGTTTTCCCAGCGGTAGTATATGTTTATACCCTTCAAGCTGTAAAATGTCTGTAAGGGGCTTAAATGGACGTAATTTCCAATCAAATATAGCAAAGGGAGTAACAAGGTCCGGCTTGCCACAATATTTTAACTTCTCATGGCATATAGGCTGTTCAATCTGGAAGTCAGAGATGTCAAGAATGTTAAATCTATCACGCCACCAATCAATAAAGGCATACATAGGTTTTATAATATCGGGATCAAGGCTATCAAACACCAAATCATCAAGTAGATGGAGCCTGATAGCCTCGTGAAATTGTGTGCCAAGCTCTCTCTTACGCTCTAATACCTCTGGATTAATACCTGAGAAGTCATATAAAGGATCAAGCGCCTGAGACACCGATGGAATATGCTTACCATTTAATATGTGTTTACGAGTATCCTCGTTGTAGATAAATGTCATTATATATTAAAAACATCATTCCTTTCATTATATGCCCTATCACAAGCATTTGTTATACCAATATCAATAGCTTTAAATATTTTCGACCTTTTCTTCTTTGTCCAACTTCCTTCCTATAAAATAAATTTGTTTAGTAGATTATGATTGGTCATCATCAGGTGGATTGGCATTATCATCTTCACTCCCATTAGGTACTATCTGAATAGCCTGAATCTCATTTGACTTAAACTGTTCATTGTATTCAAATAGTATCAGGCATTCCTGATTTGTGTCAGAAGCCTCAGATGCAGTCTCAGCCAACTTCTTATCAAAGGTCTTATAGATTGTACCACTTGTACTGTGGATAAAATATTGTGTATATTCCTGACCATTCTTCTTTTTACCTTTCTTCTGCGTAACTTTAGATATATGAGTGATAATCTCAGTATCTACGGAACTTGGCTGCTGAGAACTCTTACTCTGAGTCTTCTTGACTTCTGCATTCGGCTTAGAACTGTTATCAGTAAACTCAGGCATATCCTCTATGTCTTGTGTGAATATATCCGATGCGGCTGTTACATTAAGCACACAGGCAACCTTAGACCTCTTCTCAGCCATTTTAAGGCAAGTATTGTAATAGTCAGCAGGATTATCATGCTCAACCTTGTGCATTATCATCCATTTACCACCCATCTTACGAGTGCTGAATTGAGAGCCACCGATTAAATTAGGATCTCTTGTTTCCCAATAATCTTTAGGCACTTCTTCTCCTGTAGCCTCTGCCCTAAATCGCCATTTTGATTCCATAGTAGTACACGCTCCTGATCCAGAACCCATTCTCAGTCCTGAATTGATAGAACTTGCCGTAGTCTTGACTCTATATTCACGGTGTCCATTATTCATATCAACTACTTCAACCTCTGAGTCAAGGTCAAGCCTGAATGTTAATGCCAACTTCTCGGCACCGGCTTTTAATAATGTAGGCTTATCCCCACAACCAGGAATCACGCCATAGTGCGTATCCTTCTTCATGGTCTGTGAAAGTAAATTCTGTATAAGATTTACCTGTTGCCTTACGTCATCCACAGACATCGAATCTTTTACTAATGATAGATTAGCCATAATTCACCTCTTCTTTCTCTGACGTTTACTGGTTAAATGATAAGCCATGCACACACCACAGAAATAATATGCCGTTGCCTTGTTCTGCCTTCTGCGTGTCTTGTAAAACTTCAGCTTATCTACTGCCCCTGATAGCGTGTATTTAAGTTTCCCACATTCCCTAACTGGTATTCTGTTTCCCATCAGCCTCTTCCAATCTCTTTAAGATGCGTTCCTCAGCCTCTAGCGCTTGTTTAATATCCTCTATATTCTTCTTTGTCTGCTTAATCAGCGTCTTTATCTTTGATTCTCCACCCACTACCTACCTCCTTTCTTTTTATTATCCCACTTGCGGCTCTGGCATTCAGGGTTGGGACACCTAACAGGTCTTTGAACTCTCGGATACCACTTAAAACCACAATCTCTGCATTTCACTTTTTGTATTTTCATTTTGAGATACTACAACAAGTAATGGTAAATATCAAGAGAAAAATTTCGGGGAATGTAAATAGTTTATAAGTGTTTAGGGGGATTGAACTTGTGGATATGGTGTCCAAGAAGGATTTCCTGGGCACCGTGAAGAAATGTTAAATTATTTTATTTATGATCGCAAGCCTTTACTCAGGCTTTCCTACTCATAAACCTTACTTGTTTCTCTATCAATATATGCTTACACCTGATACTTGTAATGACATTTTACATTTAAAAGGACAAGCAGACAGGGATAAACGCACCATTCTTTCCCTGATAAGTAATCAGGCACGCTTTATCTAATACTTGCCCTCCTATTAAAATTTATATAAATTACCTGTTGATTCTATTGCATTACCGTTTTCTGTTACGGTATGCCCAGTATTGCCTGAGTCCGTAAATGTAGCTCCACTCCCTGTTGTACCACTCTTTGTTTCTCCACCATGTATGAGCAGTAAAGTGTTAGCATCACTTGAGTATTGAGCAGATGGTAAAGAGGCAGAGAAATCTGCTGTCCATCTTGCTATATCTGAAATTCTTATTTCATCTAAATAAGCATCCAGTGTAGAACCCGCACCTGTGTTTCTCCCTATCAACAAAGAAGCGGTTAAACCCTGTAGACTAGACGCATCTGTAACTGTTGCTACTGGTACTCCATCCCTTGTTATAGCCCAATCATTAGCATTCCCATTCCACCCTCTAATCACCGCTACATGATACCATCTATTAATCTGCCAACTAGCTACATCTGCCTGATTGAAATCAACAATGTCGCTTGTGTCTGAGGCTTGAAAATGGAGACCAATATCAGATTTAAAACGAAGATACCATTTATCATTTGATGCCGCCTCATGTTGAAATACTGAACCAGTTTGTATAGCCCTGAGTCTCATCCAACATTCAGCAGTAAAATTACCTGAACCAAAAGTCCAATCATCATGGTCTGGCACTGACAAGTAATCAGTTGCTCCTCCTGCAAGGGAATACCCAACACCATCATCAGTAAACTTAAACTCCTGCTCTGTTTCTTTCTGTGCTTGTCCATTCTCAATTACAGTATGACCTGTGTTTCCTGAGTCTGTAAAAGTACCGCCATTGCCTAAGGAAGCACCACCTGTTGGTGTCACCGTATGCCCTGTATTTCCTGAGTCGGTGAATGCTGCTGTACCTCCACCGTTCTCATCTCCATGTATGAGAAGGAGAGTGTTGGCATCAGAAGTGAATCGTTCAGTTGCAGGAGTAAATCCACTTGTATATCTAGCTATGTCAGAAATTCTTACCTCAGCTTCCTTGCCATCCATATCCCACAAATCAGTTGCATAAAATATGCTGCCAATTTTAATGCCATTTGACAGCCCTGTTAGGTCTAGACCTGTTATATCTTCTGTTGAACCCTTTTGCACACCATCTGCAAAGCACAGTAAATCATTCCCATTTCTAACTAAAGCGAAATGATGCCATGTATTATTTGTTGGCGTAAAAGTGAAAGTGTATTCTGTACCCTCAACATAGGCTTTAAGTACTGAACTAGTTCCATCATAATTCCACTGTATTCCAGTGGTATAGCCATCAACTACGATTAAACTGTTCCTATCAGTAACATCATTCATATTTGCAAAACACTCTAATGTCCAATTACCTACTGAAATC
>Ga0208010_1000107_pt1 | contig 26339 bp, 36 predicted proteins | sample 2_EtaG_FD_184074 | JGI IMG/M metagenome (GOLD analysis project Ga0208010, IMG submission 184074) | Marine viral communities from the Subarctic Pacific Ocean - 2_ETSP_OMZ_AT15125 metaG (SPAdes) (version 2) | ecosystem: Environmental > Aquatic > Marine > Oceanic | place: Pacific Ocean | collected... | reverse complement strand
AGAAACATATTTATGTTTATTATTTAGATAAAAAGTTAAAGAGGAAAAGAAATAAAAGTAACTGATTACAAAGTAGAATTAAGTGAATATAAGGTTGTTAAACCATTTATAAAAAAATGGCATTATTCACATAAAACACATGGATTGAAAGTTAAATATTGCTTTGGGTTATTTAGAGAAGGTAAATTTGGATTAGATAATATAATAGGTAGTATGATATATGCATTACCAGCTATGCCAAAACCATCACAAAAATATTATCCTGAAAGTCCTGATAAAGTATTGGAGCTTGTAAGATTGTGTTGTATAGATGATACACTTACTAATACTGAAAGTTATTTTATTGGCAAAACATTAAAATGGTTAAGAAAAAATACAGACTATAAAGTTATTATATCTTATGCAGATCCACATTTTGGTCATGAAGGTATAATATATAAAGCTTCTAATTTTATTCATTATGGTATGACTGGTACTAAAAGATCAGTTTTGGTAGATGGTGAAAGATTTCATGAAAGAATATTAACTGATACACATTCTTTTGCTGTTGAGGTACAGGGTAGATTAAAAGAGAAGGATTCCGATATAAAGATTTTTACTACAGAACCTAAACATATTTATGTTTATTATTTAGATAAAAAGTTAAAGAGGAAAAGAAATAAAAGTAATTGATTACAAAGTAGAATAAATATACATATTACGATCACATAAGATATTTATATATGATAATATTATAACACACGTATTAATTTAATAGAGGGATATAAGAAATGTATCGTCGTGATAATAACAAGGGAAAACAAGTTGATTACAATTCAAGTTTACGTCGGGCTTATCGTAGTCGGCATAGTATAAAGGATGTTAAGTTTGTATACACAGAGCTTGGTATAATAGAGAAGTTAATTTTAATATTTGGTCCTATGTTTATATTATATATCATATATAAACTATTTAACATTTAAAAAATTTTCAACTTGTAAGATATGAAAGATAAATCACAAAGTATACAAGACAGTTATAGGAAGAAGTTTCCGAAGGGTAAGGATTGGAGAGAGCCAACACCGAATCCATTTACTGAAGGTGGTAGTGGTATATCATCTGGTTCATATCATAATATGAAAGTTATAGCCATATCTATGGATAAGCACAATAAGATAGTTAATGAATTGGAGCGAGAGATAGAGGAGCTTACGACGGAGTTATATTATTGTAGGCGTAACAGAAAGATTGAAGATGTAATTAAAAAATTAAATGAAATTTGAAACATTAAAAACTAATTTATCTTTGTTTGAAGGTTTAGATAGAATAAGTTATATAGTTGATTTAGCTAAAAAGAATGATGGTATACCAGATAATTTAAAAACAGATGATAATAGAATATTGGGATGTGTATCAACATCATATGTAATCCTCGATAGTGTAGACCCAGTTAAAATAAAAACAGATTCGGAGTCTATGTTAGTTAAAGGATTATTGTATGTTTTAAATATTTATGTAAACGGTAAAACAAAAAATGAAATACTTATTATTGACGAAGTAAAATTAATGAATGATATTGGTATGACAAATACAGTTACAGCTCAACGAATGAATGGATTTTATTCAGCTATAGTTACACTAAAAAAACTAGTGAAGTATATTGGAAATAAAAGAATAGAAAATATTAACAAAGCTCATGTCTGGAAGGTAGAATAAATTTGAAATTATGAAAAAAAGACTTGACTCGTATTACTTAATTGTTGTATATTACTATAGATGATGAGAGAAGAAATAATTAAAAAGGAGAAAATATAATGAATATTAGTGAACTATATTTTGAAGCTGTAACTGAAAGTTCTTCCAATTTAGAATTGATAGATGAATTCTTTGAAGTAATAGAAGAACCATTACCAACTGGTAGGATATATAAGGGAGCGAAGTATTATACTGAATTCGGTATAAGTGAAAGAAAAGATAAAACTATGACAGAAATAGTTTCTAAAGATGACAATCATTTAGTTGGATTTGAATCTGATCATAAAGGTTATTATTCCGTTCGAAATTAATAAAAGGTTAAAGTTATTTACGACAAGAAGAAATGAATAAACATATAGAATATAATAAGAAGAAATTTAGTCGTAGGATTGAGCAATTAAGTGTTATAACTAAAGATAGTTCATATATTCCAAAATTTGGTTCACTCAATGGTTATCATGAATTTATATTTAGTATGTATGAAGCTTTAATAAGTGGTAGGAAGATTACACCGAAGATGGAATTGGCTATTACTAATATAGTTAAGTCATATGCTAAACATTTAAAAGATAGTACTGATCCTAAGTTATATAAAGAGAAAGCAGATTTCATTGATAGTACTTTAAATAAGTTAAATATAATTAAGAAGAAATTAAATGAATGTAATTATACAGTAAGTTATACAACTGATAAATTATATTTTTTAAACTCTATTGAAAAACAAGTTCATAATAGAGGTAGTTTAACGGTGAAACAGATGAAGGCGTTAAACAATATGTACAAACAATTTGATAAAAAAGTTAAAAATAGTGAAAAAAACACTTGACTCGTATTATAAAAATGTTGTATATTACTATAGATGATAAGAGAGAAAATAAAAGAAAAGGGAAATTCAATGATATTAAAAAAGGATGACAGTGGTTTTATATTTAGGAGTGGTTTTTCTAAATCAAGACCGATGTCAAAGTCATATTCATCATTTTGGGATACAACAGTTGATGATAATGTTCTTGATGATTTTTTAGGATTATCTATTGATAAGCCTAAAGGTAAAGATGTAATTGCTTTGGCTGGATATAAGAGAGCCATTAGTAATTTTGTTAGTATTGTTACTGAAAAGAATATTCCTGTTGTTTTCAACAATAAGGATGAATCATTTACTGATGGTAAAAAAGTTGTTATCGGTGCTGATTTAAATGATAAGAAATTTGATGTTGCAGTTGGTTTGGCTCTACATGAGGCATCTCACATTAAACTTTCTAATTTTAGTTTATTGAAAAATTTAGAATTTGAGATTCCTGCTGAAACTTATTTATTAGGATTAGATAAAGGAATTACAAAAAGTGAAACTTTAAAGTTGGTAAAGAATATTTTAAACTATATTGAAGATAGAAGAATTGATAATTTCATTTTTTCTACTTCACCTGGTTATAAAGGTTATTATCATTCTATGTATGAGAAGTATTTTTATTCAAAGAATGTAGATAATGGTTTATTGAGTTCTGAATTTAGAGTTGAAGATATTGAAAGTTATATGTTCAGAATTATCAATCTACATAATAAGAATTGTCAGTTGGGTGCGTTATCTGGTTTGAAAGAAATTTATTCATTTATTGATTTAAAAAATATTTCTCGATTAACTACAACAGCTGATGTTTTGAAAGTGGCACTTGATGTTGTAGGTGTTATTTTCAAATCAATTGATAAAAGTGAAATATTAAATGATGAGGATGGTAATTCTTCTGATGAAAGTACTGAAGGTATGGAAGGTACTGACGACAATGCTTCAGGTGGTAGTTCTTCAGAAGGTGTTAATGAGAATGATGATTCTTCTGATAATGGTGGTAGTAATACTATTTCAGATGAAGATTTAAAAGAAGCTTTAGATAATGATTCTATTGGTAATGGAACTTCCAATGATGATGGTTCAGAACCTATTGAACTTTCAGATAGACAAAAAGAATTATTGAAAAAACATTTTAAAAAACAAGAAAAGTTTTTAGATGGTGATGTTAAGAAAACCAAACTTTCTAAAAAAGATAATGATTCGATTTCTGCCATTGATGAGTCTGGTGCGACATATGAGAAAGTTGGAAAAGGTTGTCCAACATCAAATTATTATTATAATCATAACAACATTAGTAATGGTATTAATTGTTTAGTTGTTAAGAAACTTACCAAAAGTTTAATTGATTCGAATATATTTTCTTGTGCTACTACATATAATCACGATAGATATTTTGGGTATAACAGTTATAATTTTATTGAAGAGGGTTTAAGACTTGGTTCTATTCTTGGTAAGAAATTAAAGATTCGTGGAGAAGAAAATTCGTTAAAATATTCAAGAAAAGATTCTGGTAGAATTGATAAAAGATTGTTGGCTGAATGTGGATTTAATAATTCTAATGTATTTAGTCAGACTTTTGTTGAGAAATTTAACAAAGCTTATCTTCATATTTCAATTGATGCTAGTGGATCAATGAGTGGTAAGAAATGGAATAGAGCAATGACATCAGCAGTTGCAATGATTAAGGCTTGTGATATGGCTGGTAATATTGATGTTATTGTTTCAATTAGAACCACACATATTCCCTACAGAGGTACTGTTAATGTTCCTTTGATTATGGTTATATATGATTCAAGTGTTGATAAACTTGCCAAAGTGAAGAGTATGTTTCCATCTATTAACACCACAGGTACTACACCTGAAGGACTTTGTTTTGAATCGATAATGAAAGATTTGATTCCAGGAAATTCAAATCAGGATAGTTATTTTATTAATTATTCAGATGGACAGCCAATTTATTCTAATAAAGATATCTATTATGCTGGTGAGTGTGCTGAAACACACACTCGTAAAATGGTTAAAGAGATGAAGAATCGTGGTTTGAAAGTTATGAGTTATTTTATTACTGATGATGATTATAGTTCTTCTAATCTTGAAAAATCATTTAAAACTATGTATGGTAAAGATGCTTCTCTTATTAATCCTACCAATATGATGGAAGTAGCAAAGACTATGAATAAAAAATTCTTGGAAAAATAAATTGAGAGTTGCCCGCATACTGACAGGCTTCTTCTGTATAACTTCGGCTTGGCCAAGACAGAACAAAAGTAAGTTCGGTCCCTCCGGGCACTCTCCTCACAATTAATAAAGGTTACAAATGAGAATAGGAATAGATTGTGATGGGGTATTAAGGGATTTCATTCCCGACCTTATCAATAAAATAAAAGAAACTCATCCGGAACACGCTGATAAGATTGGTATCCCACATAGTTGGGATTGGGAAGATTGGCTACCATTTTGGAATAGTGATGAAACTGAAGAATATATTTTTAAAAATCATTATAAAGAATTGTTTGGTCCTGAAACTTCTGTTATTGAATCTTCTTTTGAAGATTGGACTAAAATAAAAGAGTGGGCTAAAGAATATGACCATGAATTGATATTGGTATCAGCTCAGAGGAAGCAATGTATAGATCTGACATTAGAATGGTTACAAAGGTGGGGATTTACATTTGATGAAATACATTTCACACCACATAAGTGGTCTGTTGATGTAGATGTATTAATAGATGATTCACCAACTAAACTTGGTATGTTCAAAAAGAAATCTGTTGCTGATGGTGTTCCTATATGTTTCCGTCAGTCTTGGAATACAAAAAGTCAGAAATCTAAAATTAGTATTGACAGGTTGTCAGATATTATGACAATATGTTTCGGATAAATCTTTTTTTATAGTTTTGTATGATTTTTGTATATTTATGTGTGAAGTTTGGATTATCGCTCAAAAGAGGATAGTTCAATTAGTTAGACTAAATAGTTAATTAATAACACAGGAGAAATAAAATGACAAGAATACTTGTAAAGCCAACACATCTCAACCGAGATGAATTTTTAACACCATTTGATAAAATTTTTGATGAACTGATGAGTAAGACATTTCCTACTTTTAAAGAAGAAGTTGGAGTATCTTTTAATCAAGGTTCTTATCCTAAAGTGAATGTGTATGAATATGATGACAAGATTGGTATCATAGCAGAGATTCCTGGATTGGATAAGAAGGATGTTACTGTTGATGTTGAGGATGATATCCTTACTATATCAGGTGATAAGCATGGATTTAAAGATGGTGGAGTTAAATGTATAACGCGTGAATTAAAGCAATCATCATTTAAGAGATCTTTTAATCTTGGTGATCATTTGGATGGAGATGATATAAGTGCTTCATTCAAAGATGGGTTGTTATCTATATCAATTCCAAAGAAAGAACCGGAATCGCCCAAGAAGAAATTTGTTAAAATTTCCTAGTGGAGAAAATAGAATATAATGATACATTATATATTGTTTATGGCAAAGTGCCTATAACAACAGAATTATCTATTGAGGAATTAAGAAAAGGTTATAATACTGATATTATTTTGCGTAAGGATAATTTATATTATATGTGTGATGAGATAATTGAAGCTGAGTTTGAAGAGATTCCAAAGGTAGATAAATAAGGTTACATTATAAGTTATAGCGGGGTTTTATTTTATAAAACCCTGTTGTAATTTCACATTGGGAAAAATAATTAAAAAAAGTTCTTGTTTTATATGTATATACCGTTGTATATTATAATATGAGAAAAATCAAAATAAATAATAAAAAAAAGAAGTCATTTAATGAATAATAAAAAAGAAAGTTATTTAAGTTTTGTAGAAAAGGGTCAACGTTATATGCAATGTAAGAGCTGTCATGATTATATTGAAGTTGATAATGATGTAACTGCTATAACTTGTTCAAGATGTACATCTATACTATGTTTAAAGGCTATGCCACTAGACGAAATGTTACCATCATTAAATAAAAATAAAATAAGTGGTCGACCAGCCGGTTGGCATTTTATGAAAGAGTATGTTGACAAAGATGGTAATGTGTTTCACAAAGGAAAAGAACAAACTGAATTAAAGGGAACACTTAAACCTACTAAAGTGAAACCACCGAAGAAGAGAAAGAAAAAGAAATTAACAGCAGACCAAAAATTATTCAAAGAAGTTAAAGAATATAAAAAACGAAAAAAGCTAAGGAAAAAAACCAAATGATAATTACAGAAATATCAAAGTTACAAACAATATGTGAAGAAGTTTCTTCAATTGAAGAGGGTGAAGAAATTGGAGCACAATTACTTAAAGTGTTAGCTGAATCTAAAAATGGAATTGGATTAGCAGCAAATCAAATTGGTATTAACAAACAAGTCTGTGTTGTTAATGTTAAAAAACCGATTGTATTGATTAATCCGCGAATTGTAGAACAATCAGAAGATACATTTGTGTTTCCAGAAGGTTGTTTATCATTTCCAAATAAACATATTAGAACAACACGATTCGTTGAAGTTATAGTTGAAGCTGATAATCACAAAGGACAATTATCTTTCTCAGCTGATAGTAATAATATGAATGATGCTTTTGAATGTGCTTGTGTTCAGCATGAGATGGATCATTTATCTGGAGTCACAATGTTTGATAGAGAATGGAAACAAAAACCATATAGAGCACCAAAGAAATTTGGTCGTAATGAGAGAGTTATGATTACGAATGGTAAAGAATCAAAAGAGATTAAATACAAAAAAGCAGAACCATTAATAGCTTCAGGTAAGTGGGAGATTTATACACCAGCTATGGTTGAACCTGGTTCTTATGGAAAATAAATAGTAAGATTATATGAAAATGGCATTAATTGTTACTTTAGGTAATACCATGCAGGGAGTTACAACTACCACTACTATTAATAAAGATGATGTTATATATCAATTTGTGGGAACATTTATTAAAAATCCCACCCGCACTTCAATACAAGTTGGTAAAAAACAACATGTAGAGGATGCGTTAGGAAGATATATAAATCATAGTTGTACTCCTAATATTAAGATAGTTAAAGAAGATAAAATTATAAAGTTAATTGCTATTAAAGATATACAAGAAGGACAAGAAATAACATTTGATTATAATAGTACTGAATGGAAATTGTTTCATCCTTTTAAATGTAATTGTCATGGTATATTAATAACAGGTAAATATTACAAGGTAAAAGATTAAATGAAAGAATGTTTAACTTATGATGATGTTGGTATTAAGCCATTATTAAGTGATATAAAACATCGTGAAGATTGTAATACAATAACAAGAGTTACAAAAAATGTTTATTTAGATATACCGATTGTTTCATCACCTATGGATACTGTTACAGATTATAAAATGTGTTTGGAGATGGATAGACTTGGTGGTATGGGTTTTTTACATAGATTTAAATCATCACATAAAATTGCAAAAACAATACGATGGTTTAGAAATGAAAAACCTGACGGAACTATTGGTGCATCAATAGGTGTAACTGGTGATTATTTAAAACAAGCACAATTATATGTTTATAGTGGAGCACAAATTATACTTATAGATGTAGCACATGGTCATCATATATTAGTTAAAGAAGCTATGGAGAAAATAAAAAATGAAGTTAAAGGACAATTTGATTTATTGGTGGGAAACATTGCAACGAAAGAAGCTGCAAAAGACCTTTGTGAATGGGGTGCGGATGGTTTACGAATTGGTATCGGCGGCGGTTGTTTTACTCCCGGTATGGAAGTTTTAACTGATAATGGATTAAAAAGAATAATTGATATTGAATTAAATGATATGGTTTATACACATACAGGTGAATTAAAACCTGTAATAAATAAATTAGAATTTGATAGAGATGAAGAAATCATTGAAATAAATGATATAGAATGTACAAAAAATCACGAATTTTATGTTATACATAAAAAATATAAAGATGTTGTTGATGATGATAATTTGGATAAATATGCTGAATGGGTAGAAGCTGATAATTTAACTGATGATTATTTTCTTGTAGAAATTTCGTAGTTTTTTCTATTTTATTGATATTTATTATTGGAATTGAAGGTGGTATATTATGATTTTGGAGATAATAAATGTCAAAGATAATTAAAAAATGTAAAGAATGTAAAGAATGTAATAATGAATTTGAGAGTTATATTAAAGCTAATAAAAAGTTTTGTAATAAAAAATGTTATGGTAAATTTATGAATGGTGAAGGGAATCCTTTTTATGGTAAAACACATACGGATAAAACAAAACAAACAATTGGTAAAAAAAATTCAATAAATATGATGGGTAAGAATAATCATTTTTATGGTAAACATCATAGCGAAAAATCTATTGAAAAAATAAAACAAAATATGCCAGATATGAATGGAGAAAATAATCATTTTTACGGTAAAACTCATACACCAGAAACTTCTAAATTTATTTCAGAAATAAATAAAGAATTATGGAAAGATGATGAATATAGAGAAAAACAAAGTAAAGCTTTTAGTGAAGGTCAAAAGAAATCAAGAGATAAAAATCCAGAATACTATTCAGAAATAAAAAGAAAAGCTGGGTCGGTCAGTCATCATAATCAACATAGATATAAAAAGAATAACCCAGAAAAGAAATTTGAGAAGATATTAAATGATAATAAAATTGAATATGATTATTCACCAGTAATGAGTGAATATCAATATGATTTTAAGATTAAAAATAAAAGGATATTGATTGAAATTGATGGTGATTATTGGCATAGTAATCCTAAATTCTATAATGAAGATGGTAGTAATGGTAGAAGGAAATTAAATAATATCCAAATAAATAAAAAGAAAAAAGATAAAAAAAAGGAAGAATCTGCAGATAAACATGATTTTAAGTTGATTAGAATATGGGAATCTGATTTAGATAATGATAATTTAATACAAGAGGTTTTAGATGAAATTCAAACTTACGAAAATAAAATCAATAAAGAAAAAACAATATAAGGGAAAAGTTTATGACCTTACAATTGAAAAAGACCATTCATACAATATCAATGGTATCATCGTCCATAATTCACTTTGTAGCACAAGGATTCAAACTGGTGTGGGAATACCTATGGTTAGTTCCATTCTTGATTGCGTTTCTGTCGCTGACATTTACGATGTTCCTTGTATTGTTGATGGTGGGATTAGGAGTCCTGGCGATGTATGCAAAGGATTGGGTGCGGGAGCGGACGCAGTAATGTTAGGTTCTCTTTTATCTGGAACAAAAGAAAGTCCGGGTGAGATAACGAAATCGGGTAAATGGCCCAATGAGATTTTACAAAAGAAATATCGTGGTAGTGCTTCACTTGATAGTAAAAAAGATAGAGGCGAAACAAAGAATGTTGAAGGTTCTAGTCGTTATGTAAATTATAAAGGTAAGGTAAAACGAATTATTAATGATATAATGGATGGTGTTTGTTCTTCAATGAGTTATGTCGGAGCTGATAATATTAGTGAATTTCATAGTAATGTTAGTTTCATTAAAGTTACTAATGCTGGAATAGTTGAAGCTAAACCACATCTTTTATAAAAACTATTATATTTATTATATATAGGAGAATATTATAATGTCAGATAAACAAGATATATTAATTAATATACTTAAACAAAACGAACTTATGGTTGATTTACTTGTATCCATAAATAAACGAATGGATAAAATAGATGAAGATATAGATTATGCTGGAAATGTATTAATTGATATTGTTAACCAAGGAAATCAAATTGTAGAAGTATTAAGTCAATTTGATGATGATATTCCGGAAGAATATGATGATATTCCAGAAGAATATGAATTTGGTTTAGAAAGTGATAGACGCCACGATAGTCGATTTAGAAGTGTTGGAGATTTGTTAGAAGAATATGTTAATAAACATAAAGAGTTAAAAGAGTTTGAAAAAGAATTAAAAAAATATAAAAAAGATTTAGCACTTGGTCAAGTAGGTGAATCTTAATGGGGATGAGTTTGGTTTCGATTGGTGTTTTTAGGTATAAAAATACAAGTAGTATGATTGACTTAAACAATCAACAGCTAGTAATAACTGGCAATTATAACACATACAATGTAGCCTACGCGTAGGTTACCATCACCCTTTAACTCCGATAGAAGATAAGGTGGTGTCATAATCGGAAGAACCATCGTAAGTTAAGCAAATCTCAATCTCGATGTAAAATAACGAATTGTCTGGAAAGCGGACTTTGTTGGTGGGAAAGAAACCAAATAAACTTGTGAATAATTTTTATATTAATGGATATCAAGACCTGAGTTCGAGTCTCAGCATCTCCACCAATTATTAAATTTGTTTAAAAATATGTTAATTTATCAACAGACAGAAAAAAAATTAAATAAAAAAAAATTAATCGTTTTGGGATTTTTCCTTATACTTATATAATAAGTAGGTTATAAAGTTATTGTACGCACATATCAAACACAATCAAAAGAGATATTTTTTCTTAAATATCTAAAGTTCATAAGTTAATATAATGTTATCAATGAAGGCAATTTGCTGTTGTAAGAGGATTGTGTGTATAATATAAAACAAGTAGTAAATCGTAACATAGGGAGAAACCATATGAAGAATAGTATGAAAAACGTAATCATCACATTGGCACTTATGATTGGCACATTAGGTATTGTCAGTTCACAAGTGGCTGGTGAACTTGATACTGATAACACTAATGTTGTTAGTACTCAAGTAACTGGTGAATTTAGTACTGATATTGTTATTGGAGAAGATACATCTTTTTCTAATGCATATACAGGAATGATATTCAAAGGTGATGGTTGGGAATTAAGTACAAATCTATCAGATGGTAATGTAAACATTGAAGAAGCTAAATATAGCTGGTCGGTAACTGATATGATTACATTAACATTCGGTAGTCAAGCAGAACCATATGGGTTGGCTTGGGGTCTTCACAGACCATCAAACAACTACTATGTATCTACTCCAAGAGATCACTCTATAAGCAATGGTGTTGGGTTTTCGACATCAGCGTGGGGGGTAGGAGTAAATGCATTTTATGGTAATGATGCTTATTGGGCAACTCGTTTGTCTTATAATGTATCACTGTTTGGGGTAGATTCGGAAGTTGGACTATCCGTGAATAGTAACGACGCTCAACTTATTGATGTTTCAGAAAGTGGTGTATTTTTTGGTATGCCATTTGAATCATCTTTTGAATACGACTTAGCAAATGACAATGCCTATTGGCTTCGTTGTGCTGTAATACCAGATTTTGCTAAAGGCGCTTTTGTACTCATTGGATATAATTCTGATGAGGAAGTGCTATATGGAGTTGGGTATAATTGTTCTGATAAAGTACATTTGTCAACAGAGCTTTCTGCTGATGGTGATACATTAATCAGAGTCAGTTATTCATTCTAATAACACTAAATCATAGGAGAAAAATAACATGAATATTAAAAGTGTATTTTCGACAATAAATGATGTGATTGTAGGATTCGTAGGTGTACTTACTGGATTAGTAACCTTGGGCGTTATGGCTCAGGTAATATTCGGTACAGGTACTCTTGGATTAGACATCGTAGGCAATATATCAGCTTTAGTTACTACCTTTATGGGTGGTGGCTTGGCCGGTTTGATTGCACTTATTGTTTTATTCGGTTTATGGACTGATAAATAAGTGATGTAAATTACATATGATAATCTGGGTTCAGTTGAAATATACTGAACCCATTTTTGTTTGATATAATTGTAATTATTCTTCAGTATATATGATATTTATTAATAAGAATATCACACATAACTGGAGGTATTAATTTATGTCAAAAAACAAAAATGTTAACAGCTCTACAAAAAAAGTTATAACCAAACAATCAGATAATCATACAATTACAAATAAACGACAAGCATTAAAAGACTTAAAGAATATGGAGTGGAATATGGAATTTAGAAATGCAGCTCAAAAGCGTTTTTATAAAACTATATCTTCAAAAGATATCACTTTCTGTATTGGTCCAGCTGGTTGTGGTAAGACTTATCTTTCTGTATATCATGCATTGAAAATGTTGATATCAAAAGATAATTCAATCAATGGTATTATTATTGTAAAACCTTTAGTGGAAGCTGATGGAGAAAAGATTGGTTTCTTACCAGGTGATGTTGATGAAAAGACAGCACCATTTATGATGTCATTCTATTATAATATGGAACAAATCATAGGTAAGAATCGTTTGGAAGTATTGAAACACGATGGTATTATTCAAGTTATTCCATTAGCATTTATGAGAGGTTTAACATTATCTGATAAAATTGTTATACTTGATGAAGCTCAGAATGCTACACCTGAACAAATTAAAATGTTTGTTACTCGTATAGGTGATAGAAGTAAATATATTATCACAGGTGATTTAGAACAATCTGATTTAAAGAAAAGAACAAGTGGATTAGAAGATGCAATTAAAAGATTCGCTGGTGTTAAGGGTATTGGATTAGCTTCATTTAAAGAAAAAGATATTGTCAGGCATCCACTTGTTAAAAAATTATTAAAGAGATATCGTGATAATTTTTCAATAATTGATGAGATATCAGCTGAGAAAACGATATCGATGTGGGTGAAGGATGAAGAGATATTACCAACTGATGGCTCGTTTGAAATATCAAATAAAATAGATTATAAATTAAAATAAAAAAAGCTTGACTCATATTATATAAATGTTGTATATTATATGGTATGATAAAAATTAATAATTACTTAGTAAAGGAATCATAAATGATAAGATCAACTTATGCTATATTAGGATATATAGCATCACTTACAATAATGTTTTGGTATTCAGATAATATAATTGAAGATTTACATAATAGAGTTACTGTATTGGAATCTGAAAATAACGAATTAAAAAATAAGATTGAATTATTTGAATATAATGTAATAGTAACTATGTATAATCCAACTCGTGCTCAAACAGATAGAACACCAAATGAACTTGCTGACGGAACAAAGATAAATCCAAGAAAAGCTAGTTCATATAGATTTGTTGCTTTATCTCGTGATTTATTAAAGAGGTGGGGTGGTCCATTTGATTATGGAGATTATATTGTAATAGAGGGTATTGGTAATAACAGTGGTGTATATCAGGTTCGTGATACAATGAATTCTAGATTTACACAAAGAGTAGATATTCTTAAATCAAAAGGTTCTAATAAATTCAAATATACTAATGCGAGGATGTATAGTTATACTGCTGTAAATGAAAATAATTTATTAGCTGTAGATTAATATAGAGGTAAAGTATGAAAACAATGAAATCACCGACTGGTAAAGTAGTCAGAGTGGATGAACATAAGGCGTCAGTTTTATATGAAGAGGGTTTCAGATACATATCAAAAGAACAATGGAAAAATGAAGTTAGAGATATAAATAAAAATCCAAATGATGATGTTGAACCAGAACCTGAAAAGAAACATAATAAACCTTCCAAAGCACAAAAGAGACATGTAAGGAAAAAATTATAAGTGATAAATAAAGAGGTTATGATAACTATCTGTATATTATTTTTTACACAGATAATCATATGGTATCAATTAAATGGACAATTAATTTGGAAATGGGCAAAAGATAATCCATTTTTATTGGCATGTCTTGGTCTTCCAATTTCTTATATGCTTATACTTTCAACTAAATATGGTTATATTGGATTTGGTCAATTATGGCCTATTAGATTATTAGGATTTGCTACAGGTATGATTTCGTTTCCGATTATTACTTGGATGATGTTGGGGGAAGGTGTTTCGATAAAAACGGGGATATCTATGTTTTTAGGATTGTTGATAATGTTATTACAACTAATATGATCAATTGCTTTATTGCTTCGTTGCTTATTGCTTATTGCTTCATTGCTTGCAGCAAATAAGTAGTATAGTTTTGTATCAAAAGTGGAATATTTTTGAGTTTAATTAATAATTTTTTTGAAGTAACAGATGAATTTGATTTCGATAAAGAAAAGCAAAACTTTATTGATAATTTAGATATGTTAAAATTGATGTCTGTTCAGGAACAAACTTTATATAAGAAATGGCAAGAGTTTAATAAAGATGAATATAAGATGAGAACTAAAGCTCATAAGTTTAATACTATCAGATCGAAGTTGTGGAAACCAACTGACATTTATAATTATGATTTAACTGTTTCAGAAATAGAAGCTCTAGATCCAGTTGTTGAATTTACAGAAGATGCGAAGACTTGGACTTTGGTTAGGAAATTAATTCATACAATGGATTGGAATGCTAATCCAGGTCGTAATCAAAAGTATTATGTTAAAGATAAAATTACAGGTAAAATACTTGGATTGATTTCATTGGGTTCAGATGTTACATCAATTAAAGTTAGAGATGATTATATTAAGTGGACAAAAGATAATAAGTTTGTTGACCATAAATTAAATAATACAGCTATAGCTTCTACTATTGTTTGTGTTCAGCCATTAGGTTTTAATATGTTAGGTGGAAAATTAATTGCAGCTCTTACTACTGTTTCAGATGTTAGAGAGCAATGGAAGAAAGATTATGACGATATTCTTGTTGGTTTAACTACAACATCTCTTTATGGTGCTCATTCTCAATACAATGGAATCCCACATTGGAAAACACTTGGTGAATCTGCTGGTAAGATTATGATTAAACCTGATGATTCAGTTTATCTTATTTGGAATAAATGGTTGAAAGAAAATCATTTTGAAGAACATAAGAAGGCTGTTGAGGCTACAGGTCCAAAACAAAATGTTATCAATAGAGTATTTAGACATCTTGGTATTAAAGGTAAAGATTATGAACATGGATTTAAGAGAGGAGTTTATTTTGCTAATATGTACGACAATGGTTTAGAATATCTACGAAATGAAATTGATGATGGTGATTTGATAATGAAAAAAAGATCTTGTTTAGATTATAAATATGTTGTAAATTGGTGGAAGAGAAAAGCAATTAGAAGATATACAAAGATGTTTGAAGATAAAAGAATTAAACCAGAAGTATTATTTTATGGGGATGTGGTTGGGATGACTTGGGATGAATGTAAAGAAAAATATATAAGTGAGGTTGGTAGATAATGAAGGTTACAGATTTTACAGTAGACCCAGTACCACATAATCAAATAAAATGGTTTGTTAAGAAACATCATTATTCTGGTAGTACAAGAGGAATACATATATCCTATTGTTTTGGATTATTTAAAGAAAGTGATTTTGGATTATCAAGAATGATTGGAACTATGATATATGGAATACCAGCTATGCCTGATGTTAGTAAAAAATATTGTCCTGATAATCCAGATATTGTTTTGGAATTAAATAGATTATGTTGTATAGATGACACTCCAACAAATACTGAAAGTTATTTTATAGGACAAACTTTTAAATGGTTGAAAAAAAATACTAAATATAAGGTTATTATTTCTTTTGCAGATACTGCTCAAGGACATGAAGGTATAATATATAAAGCTACTAATTTTATTCATAGTGGTATGACAACTGGTGCTAAAGCATTGATGGTTGATGGTGAAAGATATCATCAGAGAATGTTAACTAAAAAATGTCCTAAAGGAGATGAGATTAGAAAAAGAATTAAAGATAAAGATGAGAATATTTGGACTGAGCTACTTCCACCAAAACATATTTATGTTTATTATTTGGATAAAAGAATGAAAAGGAAATATAATTAATGTCAGCTCATAAATTAAATAAATATATTGAAAAACATTTTGAATTTGAAGAACCTCTTAATGAAAAAACAATGGGAATTCCCACAGAAATATTACATACATGTAATACTTGTGGATTGGATTTAGAATGGTATAATTACAATTGGATTCAAAAAGGAAAAAACAATTTGAAAAAAACCAAAAATTCTAGCAGATGTAAAAAATGTCAAAGGAAACGGGATAGAGTAGTTACAAAAATGAAAAAATTACATCCATTACAACCCAATCAGAAATGTGCTTTGGATGGTTGTGATAAACCAGCAGAACATTGTGATCACGAAGAAGTGAGTAAAAGATTTAGAGGTTGGATGTGTCCTGATCATAATCAAGGATATGGTAAGATTGGTGATAGTCCAGAAGCAGCACTTAAATTTGTTAAATATGATTTACAAACATTAGAAGATGAAGATAGAAAAAAAGAATTAAAAAAAGAATTAGAAGAAATAATTAAGGGATTATAGATGTTAAATAAATGATGCGTTTTGTTAACATACTACATATATATATTCGACACTTGAGTGTGTCAATTAAAGAAATAAAAAATAATAACACCGCTAAGCGGTATAAAATAACATAGGAGAAAAAAAGTTATGAACATGAAAAAAGAGCGTTGGAACATCAAAAACGCAGTAAGAAAATCCAAAAATAAAATAAATTTCAATCCAGCTTATCAGCGAGAATATGAAGCTCCAGATAAAGCAGGATGGCAACCTAAATTAATTAAATCTATATTTTTAAAAAGAGATTTACCTAAAATTTATATTAGAGTTCAAAATATTGGTGATGAAAATAAACCAAGACCTTCTGGACATTTATATGAATGTGTAGATGGTCAGCAAAGATTAAAAACTTTTGTTGATTTTCAAAATAATTTATTTTCACTACCAAAGAAATGTGACATTACATTTGAAGGTACACCATATGAATTGGGTGAAAAAACTTATGAAGAAATTTTAGATATTAATTCTAATATTATAGATGATCTTTGGGAAGGTCATGATTTAGATATAACATATTGTGAAGGAAGTGATTCGGAAATGTCTGATATGTTTTATGATTTAAACGATTTGAATTCAATGAATCCACAACAAAAAAGAAATTGTATCATTAGTGATGTTGCAGTTTTCGTAAGAGATACAGCTAGAAACCCAGAAAATAAAGAAGATGTAAAACATTCTTTATTTGGTATAGATGATGAGGTTAAAAGAGATGGTACTTATTTAGGATTTAAATCTAAAAAAATGGCTTTTGATCATTTATTAGCTGAAATGTGTTGTTATGAAACTTATGGTATTACAAGAGGTTTGAGTAACAAAGAGTTAGAAACTATGTATAGAGATTTAATAATGAAAAAAGAATTTCCATATAGAGAATCTGTTAATGATAATTTAAATCATATTTATGGTATTTTAAAAAATCAAGATTATACGAAAGCAGCTAATAAAAATGTAGTTACAAATCTTTATATGGTTGTTAATTATTTCGTTAATACATATTCAAATGTTAAGTTTAATTACGATAAATTTTCAGATTGGTTTTTTACAACACATGGTAATTTAAAAACATTAACGAAACAAATGAAAATAGATAAATTATATGAAACACCATATTCAGCTGACACTCGTGTTGGTAAAGATAAAGATGCTGTTTCTCGAAGACTTAACTATTTTATTGAAAAATTAAATATCGTAGAATTATCTGATATTGGTATTATTACTAGAGATAGTAATAGAGTTTTAAATGATACAGATACTCTTGTCTTATATATAGAATCTAAAAAGAAATGTCAAGCTTGTGATAAAAGTTTAAAACTCGGTGAAGTCTGTAAAGGACATAAAACTGCTTGGAGTAAAGGTGGTGAATCAGTAAAAGATAATACTGTAATATTATGTCAACATTGTAATAGTAAACAAGGTGATATGGATTTCGATGAATTTGTAAAATTGGAGGCATTCGTATAATGAACTTAAATAATTTTATAGATATTAAAGACAATGATAAAGAATATAAATACAAGATTCTTGTATATCCAAATATAACTTATCAGAAGGATTTAGAAAAAGATTCTTATGTTGTTGTCCTTGGCAATATTATAAGAGAATTAAATAAAGTTAGAGATGATATTCATTGGACTATATTATCTCCGGGTGGTGAAATTAAAAGTTTAGTATTTGAGAATACATCTCAATTACCAATAGAGTTTCCACCATATCCCAATGCAATGAGATTACATTTTAATCAAAAACAAATTATTAAACAAATTGATTTTAGAAAAAATGATTATGATATTGTATATTCACATTTACCAGAACATACTTTACAATTAAAAAATCTATTTCTAAATGAAACAAATATAGAACCTAGATTTATTGGTTATACTCATTGGACAGAATTTCCAGAAATTACAAATTATGCAATGACAGTTATGAACATTAATTTTCTAGGACTATTAGAGATGAATAGATGCGGTATCAATACGCAGGGGCAAAAGAACCTTATACTCAAGAATGCTAAGACAGTTTTTAATAAAGATACACTTATACGATTAGAAGAGAAAATTGTTCCCCAATATTTAGGTTGGGAGATTCCAAAGTATGAGAAAAAAGAAACAGATAAAAAAATAATTGTTTTCAATCATAGACCACATAAATATAAAAGTTATGATTGGTTTTTAAAACAGATGGATAAGCTATGGGAAACAAGACAAGACTTTGAAGTATGGGTGCCATTAACTGATTCTGTTACAAAACCATATATGACAAATGATAAGTATGATAGATTTGGATATTTTTCTAAACTATCAAGTTGTCATGTGGGTATTTGTGCTAAACAATTATATGCTGGTTGGGCTGTATCCGCTACTGATGGAATGAGTGTTGGTGTTCCATATATGTTTTCTGATGATTCATATTATCATGAATTAGCTAATGGTGCTGGGATATATTACAAGAATGAAGAGGAATTCTTTGATAAAATAAATGATATGTTAGATGATAAAGAATTAAGAGATAAGTGGTCTGATATATCATTGGAAAGATTTAAAGAATGTAAATGGGAAAATGCTATCAAACCATTTAATGATATGATAAATGAAACAATTGATGATTTACCAACATTAAAGAATGATACAGACACTTATAAAAGAGTTGTGGATTTTATTCATAGAAAAGGTTCTGTATCTAAAGCAGATATTCTTAACTTTCTTAATTGGGGTGTTAGGATATCATTTAGTGGATATAGAAATAGATTGAGAAAAGAACCAACAATTAAATTTACAAAAAACAGATACGAGGTAAGATAAATGAAAAAGTTAACTGCAGAGCAAATGCAATTAAATTGGGAATCACTAATGGATATTATTGAAAAATACATTGGTGATGATAGAAAAGAAAATCTTCTGAAGATGTATGAAGATTTTGAAGAAAGAATGATAATGTCTCCGGCGAGTGGTAAGGAGCATTTTCATAATGCTATGCCTGGTGGATATGTTGAACATATTTTACATGTAATTAAATTTTCATTACAACTTTATAAGTTGTGGGAAAAGAATGGTGCAGAAATTAATTTTACAGATGAAGAGTTGGTGTTTGCAGCTATGCATCACGATTTGGGTAAGGTTGGTGATTTGGAACACACTTATTATGCTCCACAAGATTCAGATTGGCACAGAATGAATCGTGGCGAAATATATAAACAGAATCCAGATATTCAATATATGAAAGTACCTGATAGGGCATTGTGGTTACTACAGCATTATAGTGTTAAGGTTACTGATAAAGAATATATTGGAATTAAATTAACAGATGGTTTATATGATGATGCAAATTCTGCTTATTTAAAATCATATAATCCAGCTTATAATCTTCGTTCTAATATAGCTTATATTTTACATCAAGCTGATATGATGGCGACACATATTGAGTTTGATGAGTGGAAGAGAAGTGATGAGGATGTTGTAGTAAAAGTTAAACCACCAGTAACAAAAAAAGAACAAGAAACAATTGACAATATGAAAATGAAGTTCAATGAACTTTTTGATTAGGAGAAGATTATGGTATTAATTTTATTAACAATATTATTTGCAATTATTTCAGTTGGTACATCAACTGTATTATATTTTGCATTAAAGAGAATAAATCAATATGAAGATTTGATTGTACAGTTTCAGAGTATAATTTCTATAGCGACTGAAAAAGTAAAACTTGTTGACGCGTCTGGTCATTATGAATCTGATGATGAAACAGGTTTCTTTTTTGAACAATTAAAAGAATTACAAAAATTATTAGATAACATATTTGAAAGTGATGAGGAGAATACAGATGGGTAGAAAAAGAAAAGGTAGAATATATTTTGACCAAGATGTTGAAGATGCTATTATTAAATATAATCAATCTGAAAATGATTTTGAACGAAATAAAATATATCAAGAAGAAATACATTATGCGTTTGATAAGTTATCAGAAAACATTATTAACACTTTTAAGTTTAGTTATTTTGATTATGGTTTTGAAGATGTGAAGGCTGAAGTTGTTTCGTTTTTAGTTATGAACATTCATAAGTATGACCATACTAAAGGTTCAAAGGCATTCAGTTATTTTTCAGTTGTTGCTAAAAATTATTTAATACTACATAATAATAATAATTATAAGAAATATAAAATGACTGATAAACTTGATGTATTAGATATGAGAAAATCTAATGGTGGTATAACTAAAGAGCATATGGAAGAATTACTTGAAGAACTTATAGAATATTTTGATAAGAATATTCCAATTATTTTTAAGAAAAAGCGAGATATTGATGTTGCATATGCGTTACTTGAATTGATGAAACGGAAAGACGAGATTGAAAGTTTTAATAAGAAATCACTTTATATTCTTATCAGAGAAATGACGGATGTAAATACGGTACATATAACATCTGTTGTAAATGTATTTAAGAAACATTATATTGCAGCGTCAAACGAATTTTATGATAAAGGTATAATTGAAACGAAGAAGTTCTTCTTCTAGCTTAATTATTCATATAAAACAATTTAAAAACCTATCTTATTGATAGGTTTTTTTTATTTCATCAATTTTTACATTTTTAATATTTATATATGAATCGGTACATTTATTCGTAATAGAGGATTTTAAAATGAAAAATAAAAAAGATATTGAGATATTTGATGGGAAATCATTTCAAGATTTGACTAAAGATATCTATGAAAACACACAGAATAAGAAAAAGCAGATTGACTTGTTAATTCAAGAAATTCATGGGTTTATACAAACAGTAGATGATGTAGTTATGATAGCACCTATAATAAAAGAATATATGGAAGTATCAATTAAGAATGATGAGCATCTTGTGAAACTAGCTGGAGTATTACAACGGATAGTGACAAAATCAGTTGATGGTACTAGTGATGAGAGTATGTTATTATCAGATGAAGAAAAAGAAGAATTGATGTCTACACTTCAAGACACTGTAAATGATTTACAAGAAGAGAGTGATAGATTTAATAAGATAAAAGATGAAACAACAAAACATTTTATGGGGAATTAAATGGGTTCAACTTTTACAACGTACAAAGATGTTAAAACAGATTCTTCTTTATTTAATAAAGGAAAACCAATACCTGTTTATTTACAATTTGTTCCTGGTATAGTAATTGATACAATAACATCTTCTGAATCACAAGCGTTTGCTGCTAATTTAAGAAATATAAATAGTATATTAGCAATACCTCATGTGGGGAAGAAAACTTTTACACGGAGTGGAACTGTTGGTGAAAGTAATAGATATTATCCATTATTTAGAGGGATGTCTGATGTACCAGCAAAGGGTGATCCAGTTTTGTTATGCACAATTGGAAATATTCAATATTATTTAGGACCATTAAATACAACAAATAATCCTAATTGGAATATTGATCATCTTAATGTTCAAGAAAAATCTTATAAGGATGGAGAAAAGGTTAAAAATGTAGATAAAACATCACCTAATTTTGGTAGAACAGGTCATAGTAGATTACAGAAGAAATATAATGATAAGTTAGATCATCCAAATGGAGAAGTAGAAGGTAGAGCTGTAAATGATATACATGGTGATACGATATTTGAAGGACGACATGGAAATAGTATTCGTATTGGTAGTAGAAATATAAATCCAAATATTATCATATCTAATGGTAGATTATTTTCGAATGTATTTGAAAGTTCAAAAGATGGTTCATTATTTACAATGTTTCAAGTTGGTTCAATAAGAGAACATTTTCCATATGATTCGAAAATTGATGGTGAAGATATTGTATTAGATCCATTTATATTATCATCAGATCATGTTGATTTAGAAACAAAAAGACCTATGAGTGATTTAGTTTCAGTTGTAAACGGTGATGGTGATGCTGAAAAAATTATTTATAATTATGGTAGTCATATAGAAGAAGATGCTATTAAAGGGAATCAGATATTACAATCATCGGATAGAATAACATTTAATTCTAAAAAGGATAGTATATTTTTATCTTCATTTAAACATATACATTTAGGTGCTGGACAATCTTTAACTATATCTACAAATAAAGAGACAATTATTGAATCATCAAATATTTATTTAGGGAAAGGTGCGACAGGTGATAAAAAAGAACCTATAGTATTAGGAACTCAATTGAAAGTTATACTTGATGAAATAGTTGGTATTTTAGAAGGATTAAAAATGACAGGGTGTATAGCTGGAATGTCTGGACCACCAGATCCAGGTTCAATATCAAAAATACAATCATTAAAAAGTAAGTTAAACAAACCAAAATTTTGGAGTGAGTATCATTTTATAGAAGAAAATGGTCAAAAACCATAGGAGGTCATATGAAGAAATCAGAGTTAAAAACAATAGTTAGAGAAATAGTAAGAGAAGAAGTTGCAAAGTCAATTCACGAAGTTATAAGTGAATTGAAGCAACCGACTGTTAAGAAAAAAACAATAACTAAAAAACAACCAAAGAAAAAAATGGTTGAGAAAAAACAATATACATCTAATTCAGTATTGAATGAAGTATTAAATGAAACAGCAAATTCAGAATGGGAAACAATGGGTGGTGGAACTCAAACAACAAGTGATATGAATAATATTATGAGAAAACAATATGGTGATGTGATGGGTGGTGGAAACAATGTTCCTTTACCACAAACTACACCAGACGGAAGACCGATAGATAATAATAATGTTTCAGATACATTAATGGATAATCTTACAAAAGATTATAGTCAAACATTAAAGGCAATGGAAAAAGCAAGTGAGAAATCAAGAGGATAATAAATGGGATTAAAGTCTGACATAAAAAAAGCGTTCATGGAATCATCTGGATTACCAACTTCACCACAGATGGATATATTGGCTGGTGGTATAACAGATGCTATAATTAAATTTTTAACTAAACAAACTTTTACAATAACGGAGATGAAGGCTATACTTGAAGTTGAAGAAATATCTACAAGTGGTGATATGGAAGCTAATGTTAAACCAAACACATTACTTGGACCTTATGCTCCATTATTTAATGGTATTAAGAAAATACCAGGAGCTTCTTCTGTTATGGCACCGGTAGAAAAACAGGTTGGTGATATAGTTAAAAAAGTATCACAAGGTGGTACTGTTATACCGAAAATAGATTATAAAAAAAAAGGTGGTCAGGGTGGTGTTATGATGTCAATGGGTCATGCTTATATTGGTAGAAATCCTGTAGACGGATCAGAAACAAATGAAGATTTAACGAAGGTTAAATTATTGGAAGATAATATAGTAGGTGAATAATAATGGCGATTAGAGATACAAAGAAAAAACCTTTTATAGAAGATAGAGATGATAATATTTCTATTGGAATAGATTTACCATTTAGAAAATCAGGTGGTGCTGGTGGGTGGTTTGCTTCAACACCAACAACGATTGAAGCTGTAAAGAATAATATCAGAAATCTTGTACAGACAGAACAAGGTGAAAGATATATGCAACCAAGACTTGGTTTGAATTTAAGAAAGTATATGTTTGAACAATATACAGAAGAAACTGTTCTTATGGTACAGAATGATATATTAACTACTTTAGGATTTTGGTTACCTTTTGTTGAAGTAAAACAACTTGATGTTTCTATGGAAGAAACCGATGCAGTAGGTAAGAATAAAATGACCATATTTATAGTATTTAATATAACTCGTGATCCAACAACTCTTGGATCAGTTCAAGTTGAAATAGGAGATTAATGATGCCATATTCGGATAAAGAATATAAAGTAAGTAATGTTAATTATTTAAATAAAGATTTTAGTGGGTTTAAGCAATCTTTGATGAATTATGCTAAAACTTATTTTCCAACATCATATCGTGATTTTAATGAGACATCACCTGGAATGATGTTGATTGAAATGTCAGCGTATGTTGGAGATGTATTATCATTTTATATTGACCAACAGTATCGTGAAATGATGTTACCACTTTCAGAAGAAAGACGGAATGTAATTAATTTAGCTAAAACATTAGGATATAAAACACAAGCTATATTTCCAGCATTTGTTGAATTAACATTTAAACAAACAATTTCTTCAGATACTACAGATGTTAATAATATAGTACCAAATCATAATCAGGGTGTAGTAATTGACAAGGGAGCACAAGTTACGGCAACATCTGATTCGAATATTATATTTGAGACACTTGACATTGTTGATTTTAGAACAACTGGTTCATATGGAAGTGACAGTGTTGTACAAAGTGGGTTTGATGCTACCAGTGGATTAGTTAATGAATATACAATAACAAGAAAAGTTAAGGCAGTATCTGGTGAAACAAAAACAAAACAATTTACGATAGGAACTCCAACAAAGTTTAAGAAATTGACATTACCAGAAACTAATGTTATTGAAGTAGTAAGTATGACTGATTCGAATGGTAATAAATGGTATGAAGTTGATTATTTAGCACAAGAACAAGTAGCAATTGCAACTCATTATACTAGTGATAATAGAGATAATGCATTTTCATTATCTAATAACACACCTCAAAATATTTTACCTATTCCATATTCATTAGAATATATAAGAACAAATAAAAGATTTATAACTGAATTAAATACTGATAATACAACATCAATTGTATTTGGTAATGGTATATTAAGATCTGGTCAAGAATTGAGTGATGGTTTTTTACAAGTTGAGCAAGTAGGTATTAATGTTCCTGGAAATCCACAAGATTTACAAACATCGATTGATCCATTACTTGGTGATGAATATTCAACATTAGGAGAAACACCAACTCATACAATATTAACTGTTAAGTATAGAGTTGGTGGTGGTGTAACTACTAATGTTAATTCTGGTGATTTGACAACAGTTTCATCACCAACATATATCGATGGTACAGATATTGGTAGTAATACTTTAACTGTAACTAATGAAATACCAGCTGCTGGTGGAGCTCCATATGAAACAGTTGATGAAATACGACACCGAGCTATGGCACATTTCACAACACAGAGACGATGTGTTACAAAAGAAGATTACGAAGCTCGTATTATGGCAATGCCTGCACAATTTGGAAATATTGCTAAAGTTTATGTTAAAAGAGAATCATTAGATAATATATTTGAACAAAATATGAGTTCAGGTCAAACAATTGTAGAATGGACATATCCAGATTTGGAAATTAGTGAGGGAACAATACCATTAGATATCATTGCGATTATGGAGTTGGCAATCGAAGGTGGTGGTCAACTTTTTACTAATTCGGCTGCATATCTTCAGGGCCCGGGATGGGTTGGAGCTTTGGTATCAGAAGGATTACAGACTGGTCATCATTATGTATTTGTTTCTAATGATGGGTTTACTTGGAATCTTCCAACAAATATATACATGGGAGAGATACCAACCATAGCAATTTACATTATATCATATGATAAGAATAGAAAATTTGTAGGTGAAACTTATGATGTTAATGGAACTAGTATACAA
>Ga0208010_1000100_pt1 | contig 26862 bp, 42 predicted proteins | sample 2_EtaG_FD_184074 | JGI IMG/M metagenome (GOLD analysis project Ga0208010, IMG submission 184074) | Marine viral communities from the Subarctic Pacific Ocean - 2_ETSP_OMZ_AT15125 metaG (SPAdes) (version 2) | ecosystem: Environmental > Aquatic > Marine > Oceanic | place: Pacific Ocean | collected... | reverse complement strand
GGAACTCTCAAATCGTATTTTTGGCAAAACTCATAAGCTGTCATAGCACTTACTATCCTGCAAACAATAAAAGTACAAATTGTTATCAGCAGTAAGACACATACAATTCTCATATCCCACCTCCTAAAAAAAGGTTAGAATTATAACTCTCCTTTACAAATCGGACAAACATTTATACGAATTAAATTGTCTGAATATGTCTCATCGGTGTCCATAAGCCAAATCTTAAATCTTTCCCATTTACTTGTCTTTCGCCACTCTCTTTTAGGAAACTTACTCCTACCACATTTCTCACAAATCATTATAGTATTTCTCATTTTCACCTCCTTTATTAAATTGTCAAAGAACTCATTTCCCCTTGCCCCGCCTCTAACTTAAAGGACATTAAAAATTAAAGGACAGGCAAGGGGATACGAGCATATCCCCATATTTAGTTGTGTAAAGGACTTCTAATATCATTATACTCTCCTTTTTTATTTTTTATCCATCTCTTATCCCCATATTTAACTTGTCCCCCTCGAGAGAGTATTAAAAGTCCTTTTGGTAAATAAACAAAATATCTTCCATACTTTCGCTGCTCCTTCGGAGTAAAACCGGAGATCAAACCTTTACCTTTTTGTACTTCGTAAGCCATAAGTTATGCACGATCTTTAATTTTACAATCCCAACACTTTTTAGGTGGATTATATCCTTGCTTCTCAAAAAACTCCTGTCCTCTCACAGTCCAAATAAAACTATTCCCACATTTGCACTCAATTTTAATATCTTTTTTCATATTCATAATTTTTCTAAAATATCATCTACTAATATTTCGTCATTATTTTTTATTTTTAGCGCCTCCGAAACTACTCCGGACTTTTCTGATAAATGTTCTTTTTCTTTCTGTGCAAGGATCTTTTTTCTACCGTACTTGTATTGATATTTTTCGTATAGTTGATCGTACCAATTATAAAATTTTATATTACCCTCCACAAGTGCGAAAATAAGTGTCCTATAATGATCTTCTGATGTAGCTTGCTTTACAAATTTGTCATCTTTATCCCTAAATGAAATTATGTTCACACTTGCAAGGAAATTCATATACTGCCAATGAGGGAGTGTATCTCCAATTTTGAAACGCTCAATTTTACGCGTGAAGCCCTCTAAATCCTCTTCTGTGGGGTCTGATATGTCTTCGTCCTTTAAAACCGTTTTAGACCTAATTTTGCCCACCTGAGAGGCAGTTGTAGTCGTACTTGGAAGCTCCAAAAGCGCGTCTGTACCATTTTCAACAAAATCCCTATATATTTCATTGACCTGATCAAACTTGTCATCTGGAAACCAAATTGGCTCATTTTCCACACCCCTACCTTTTTTTAACCATAACTCTGCCATAATTATTTTTTATTTAATTCCGTCAAGATTTATTTTAAATTAACACTTTTAATTTTTCGTTCCTCAACCTGATCCATCCAACGCTCCTGATTAAGATATGTCGTTGGATGTGGAATATACTTCCCTCCGTCTTGTAACCAACCTGCTGTCTTTCGAGCTTTCACCACCGCACTAACGATTGTTTCCGTAAGTTCCTCTGAAGGAGAAATCTTTTTCCAAATTTCGTAAGCTTTCTTCTTCGCGTACTTTTTCGGGTAAGTTGTCCAAAATTTTTCAAAACTTTCTCCTAACTTTTTTTCTTCTTTTTTTGTAAGGTTAGAGTTAGAGTTAAGGTTAAAGTTAGAGTTAAAGTTAAGGTTAAGGTATATACTATGGTCTGATGACCTATGTATAGGGTATTCATATCCTATCAACTTATCTATGATTTCATTGGGTATTTTCTGTAAATTGGTCTCAACTCCCTTAATTACTGTCCCACTACTCGTTGCTTGGTACTTTAGGAAGTTTTTAAGGCAAATCCACCCCTTAATGTAATGAATTCTCCCATCAAAAATCTTAAATAATTCTGATATTTTTTCCATTTTTAATCCAGTTTCAAATGAAATTGTGCGTAGAGGTATTTCGTAAATGCCGGAAATGTTTGTATGTGAATTTGTTAGCAAATATAAATATAAATATCTACCTAATGGATCTAATTCCACAATAAAATTATCGTTCCAAAACCTTGTATCAATTATTCTTGATTTTGCCATTTTAAAAATTTCCTAACTTAAAAGGGATAACGACTGCACAAGCTCGTTACCAAGCTCTAATCGTTACCCCTTTGAAGTCAATAAATTTTTTTGAATTGTTGGATAACGATTTGTGCATAATGCTATATAAACATATATTCTCCTCTTGAGCAAATTTTTAATGTGGATAACTAATCAAAATAAATCTTCTTGATTTCTCTATTACAAATCTCCTCCTCCGTCCAATCTACACGCCAACACTCCTCAACTTTTATACGAGTATAACGACCTCTTTCGTCCTCAAAATAGGGTGTGGTGAAGTTATTTATAGTTATCGTGCCTTGCGGTATGGGTGCTTTGACTTGCTCGCTATTTATTTCCTTTATAATACCTAAAGCTGTCCACCCTAAAATCGCTAAAATCGCTAAACCTAACACTATTTCTACAATTAAATCTAATTTCTTAAATCTATTTTTTTCAGCACTATTGAACTTTCCCATATTTCTTTATTTATACCACGCTGTTTCGCAATCTCCCAAGTGGTTGGAAGTAAGCGTCCCTCCGTGTTTTGAATAAATGCTCGTAACCTTTTTATATTGTCCTCTCTTGGTAAATCATAAAGTGTGCGAAGTGATACGACCTCCTCACCTGCACGGTTTTTGATGTACTGTGGATAGTATCTTTTCCATATTTCAATGGTTAGTTTGATGTCCGAGTTTCGTGTTTCAGGTATCTCCGTCAATATCTCATCCACCATTTTTGTAAGTTTTAGTATCATTATATTATCATTAAGCTACTAATTGTTGCCCACCTCGCCATACTGCTCCCGCTCTTACGAGGAGCGGAGATAAGCAACATTAAAAGCTTAAACTACTAATAAATATAAACATTATAACCTATTGTAGTAGCTATGCCTCCTTATATTCCTTGACTTCAATAACTTTCTCACTTGGATACATTATTGTTGTAGTGAGTTTATTTAAGTCTAATTCGTATAGATATTCTATATCTCCGTGCTGTTGTGTTGTCGGCTCTATACTTCCAACTTTCCAATTATGGTAGCTTGTATGTTTATCTGTTTCATTTTCTAACCTGTCTAAACTTGTGTCATATTCATTTGCACCTAACATTATCAACCAACCACTTGCTTGGCTTGCGTTACCTCTAATTTTTCTATCAGCTACATATTGCATAAACTTGTCTATTGTAGGCATAGCACCCTCTGGATAGCCGTCACTATGCCTATAAAACCATAATGTATTGTAGCTATCTTTTACTTTTATATTTGCTCTTGTACTCATATTATTTTATTTTAAGTTCTAATAATCTACGACCTGTTAAAATGAATAAGTAGCCCACTCTTTTGCTTGGTCTGATACCTTTAATTCTAAATAAAGAAATGTATCGTCAATTTCTTGTTTAGACATATCTTTATAGTTCATACCAAACATAAACATACCTCGTAAATCTCTGTATTTATAAGGCATATTTTCTATATCGTGTTCTATAATCGCCTCTAACTTTTCTCTTATTTCTTTTTCCATATTTATTTTATTTAGGATGTTTAGTAATGTCTTTCTCTGTGTAATCTCCTCGTAATACTAATACTATCTCCCACAACTTGTGTGTCATTTCTGGAGATAATTTTAAGCTATCCTCTCCAAAAAAATGAAAACAAGTATTACACGGACAACCATTGTGCTGTATATCGCAACCTGTTTCATCAGCTAATAGGGCAAGTAAACTTTTAGTAAAGATATGTGTTTTCTTTTTTTTCATAAGCATATATTTTAAGTTCTAATAATCACCGACCTTTATTGAGTATTGCTACTCATTACTGCTTACATTACGCTACTGCGACAATATAAGCAGTATCAGTAGCTATACATTACTTTTTTTATCTGGTTTCAAACTCTGTCTCTGTTATTTCTTTATGACATAAAGGACAGGAATAAATTATATTTTTCCACTCCCCATAATAACCTATGTTATAATCCTCCCTTTCAAAATCTACCTCCCCAAAACTTTCCACATCAGCAGAAAAATTAGCATATTCTATCTTTTTTTTGCAATTTTTACACTTCATATTTCTTTGATTAGTTCGCTGATAATTTTTATTTCAATTTGCCTGTGCGGTTTTTGACGAACCGCTATTTCTTTGGCTTGTAATTTCGACCCCTCAATAAATACAAAAAAACCGACAATGATAGCATTTTGTCGGCTTTATTGTTTTATATAGTCAAACTATGTATAAATCTAAAGCTCTTGTTTTTCAAGTCCACACGCTGTTAAAAACTTTTCTGTTTTGAAACTCTTGTTCCCGTTTATTGTGTATTTGCTCGTTTTGTGTAATTGTTTTGCTAATTCTTTGCAATCCTGAACCCATTGCACACGCTTATTTAACCAATATATTTTTGGTTCGCTCCAGTTCATAGCGTAAGAAATAACCTCATAATCTTTTTTAGTCATATTTTTTAGAGTTTAACCCGTGTATAATCCCCTGTATCAATGCGATAATTTCTTTTAATTCCATTCTGCTAGAAAAGATATAAAATCCCTCTCCCGTACTTCCATTTCCTGTAATTGTATTTATTATATATCCTCCATATACTGAGTTAAAATCTAATTTTAGAGACTTTTTGTTATAGTCAAAGTTTTCATTGAAGTTATTTAACTCCAACTCCCCGCATAATTGGTCAAATAATCTTTTTAACTGTTTTCTTCTATTCATTTTGTCAATGTACTCACACGCTATCAAATGCGAGTGTGAGAAGCGGTTATGATAATTGCTCCTCATTATTGAGCCGAGCTTGTCGGCACAATATCAAGAGCTATTTTAACATTTGTGCTATTCCTTCTGCATTGTCTTTGATATACTTCTGTGCTGTTTTTATACTACAACCTTCTAAAAACTTAAACCCATCACAAGCAGAAATAATAAGCTGATTGTCTGATACCCCATTTTTGTCTATTATAACAAACGGGAGAGGGTAGAATATCCACCGAGAACCGAAGTTATTCACTAAATCCCAAACGCCGTCTATACTTTTCTGCCCTGTTGCGTCTGTGATATATTCTCCATCAAGAGAAAAAAAAATTGACTGATACATAATGATATTTATATGTTAAATTGATAATATAACGACTGCTATAATCCAACCCAACAGCAAAAGTGCAATCACAATACTAAACTCTTTGATATAACCCCAGACAAGCTCTCTAATTATTCGTCTTTGCCTGTATGTTTGCCTTGCTTTGTATCCTTTAATGTACTCATCTTTTTGTTGCTTTATCATATTATTTTTGTTATTTAGTTTATAATCACCGACCCTAAAATGTTATAAGCAGTAGTGAAAGCATAAAATTGTTTTTAATAGATTATAGTGCTATAATCTTAATGTTACAAAAGTGTTTTTGTTATGCTTTCAGTACTACTTATAACTCCACTCATTATCATACCACCGCAGGAGAGATAGTACAATATAGTGTATGTGGACAACTAAACGCCAAAAAAGAGATACAAAAAAACAGCACAATAAAGCCAAATTGTAGCTATTACAAATAATTATGGTACAAATAAAAGAAAAAGCAAGCAAAAAAAAATATAATATTTCGCCTAAACCGGAGCATAAAAAGATCATTAAAAAAATGACGGATAATATAAGAAATGGAAAGCGCGTGAATAAAAAGAAAATACTGCTAGAAGTGGGATATAGTGAAAGCATTGCGGAAACCCCCTCAAGAGTATTGCAGACGCAGGGCTTTCAGATACTTCTGGCGAAAGTAAATGACGGGGCTATTCTAAAACGCCTTCTGACTATCGTAACAGGCGACTCGAAGGACGCTGACGCTATAAACGCCAGTAAAGAGCTATTGAAGCTAAAAGACCGCTATCCCGCTGGTAAGTTAAAAATACAAGGATATAATGAAGAGTTAAACGACATCTATGCTGAATAAACTACGCAACATACTCCAAAAATTGCTCCCACAAGGTAAGAGAAATTATAGGGTAACTATAAAAGAAAGAGTGGGGGTTAAGCAAAAATAACTCCCGCTTTATAAGTCCACCACCACCAAAAAAACCGCCTAAAAGTAAGATAACAACACTATAAGAGAAAAAATACACTTGTTATAGATAGTGGTAATACCCCTCTATATACTACATACATACAAATAAACTAATAACCAAGTGTGTTAAAATAAGAAAAGAATTGAAACCATAAGAAATACACCTAATAGATATATGGCTATAAATAGAGATAAAAATGATAGGGGGCGGGGGTGGACAAGGACAGCGGGTTGAAATATATATACCTATCCACATACAGAAAATAGGTAATTTGAAAACATTTATCAATTAAACTATAATAAATATATGAAATGGAATATATATAATTCACTTAATATATCACCTTGCCATAAGGTGGGTTGTTATGGTGTTAAGTATAATTATAGGGGGATAAAGAGAGATTTTGGGATATGTGGGAAGTGTTATGGGGAGGTTGGAGATCCGATATTTACTACAAAGGTTAATTTTATTAGGAAAATAATAATCTTACATAGAATATTTAATGCCATCAAGACGTCAAAAAAGTGTAAGAAATAGTCCAAAGCGGAAACATAGGGAGCATAGATCAAATAAGACTCGACAACTTCAATATCGACATTTTAGGGATGCGAGACTTATGAAAGATGGAGTATATAAAAGACAAAAATATGATGAAAACAATATTGAAGAATAATATATTTACTTGTAGCAGTTGTTTTCGTACTTTTGTATTGAAAAATAATGTTTGCTTTGATTCTGAAACGGATGCTTTATTGTGTCATATTTGTTGTGAGTTTTTTAATTTAATGAAAGATGAAGAAAACTGAACAAAAAACAATATCAGACGAGAGACTTCAAGAGAAGATAGATTGGTTTCCTCATCCTAATCAAGCTGAAGTTATACGTGTAGTTGGGACTCTACGGATAGTTACGCTGTGTTGTGGTCGTAGATGGGGTAAATCGGCTTTATGTGCCTATATAGCCCTTAAGGCGCTTCTGAAGGACAATCAGAACGTTTGGATAGTTGCACCATCTTACGATTTGACGCAGAAAGTGTTTAATTATTTAGTGAGATGGTTTGCGATAGTAGCCCCCTCTCAAGTAAAAGGTATAACTAATCGTCCTGTACCGAAGATCACTACTGCTCGTGGTGCTATATTGGAATGTAAATCAGCAGAAAACCCGACTTCTTTATTGGGAGAAGAACTTGATTTAATGATAGTGGATGAAGCCGCGCCAATAAATAGGAGAGTTTGGGAACAGTTCCTCTTTCCGACACTTGCCTCCCGACAAGGGAAGGTAATTTTTATCTCCACTCCTACTGGTAGAGGTACTTGGTTTCACGAAGAGTATGTAAAAGCAGAGAAATTGGGGGGAGCTTTTAAATTTAATTCTAAAGATAATCCTCACTTTCCAATCGAGGAATGGGATCGTGCAAAAGAAAACCTCCCTGATCACGTTTTTAGGCAGGAATATCAAGCAGAATTCCTTGACGATACTTCATCTGTGTTTCGTGGTGTTTTGGAGATAATTAAAGAAAATATCTCAAAAGATGTGCAGAAAGGACGGCATTACGTTATGGGGGTGGATTTGGCGAAATATAGGGACTTTACTGTTTTAACTGTTATTGACAAAACTTCAAATACTGTTGTATTTATAGATCGCTTTAAGGACATAGATTGGAATTTACAAAAGGAGCGTATCAAAAATGTCGCAAAGCGATATAATAATGCTCGTATTTATATTGACTCTACGGGAGTTGGCGATCCTATAACGGACGATTTAAGGAGGGAGGGACTTATGGTAGATGATATGAAATATACCAATAAATCAAAACAACAACTTATTGAGAAGCTCTCAATATGGATAGAACAAAAGAGAATTATCATTCCTAAACATCCTCAACTTATTCAAGAGCTTGAAATTTTTGGTTATCAAATGACTGAAACTGGAACTATGACGTATGGCGCACCACGCGGATCACACGATGATTGTGTCAATTCCCTAATGCTCGCAGTATTCTCTTTACAGGTCGAAGCGTCCGGAGAAACAATTTTACAAAAAGAAATTAAAAAAGGTATGTTACAACGCAAAAGGTCATTTGTATAGTTATCCACACCTTGACCTTTTGTCCTTTACAATTTTGTCTTTTATAAATACAATAAAAATAATGGCGAATGATGCGGGAAAAAATTTAATAACAACAATCACCAATGAGAAAGGTGAGTACGAAAAAAAGCAACTTGAGTTCGCTCCATCTTTTGCTCGCACTACTCCAAATATTATTTCTCTTATTGATATGTATTGGGTTGATAAATTTCAAGGTGGAGATGTAGATGAGAATGGTTGGAAGAGAGCTTTTTATAATGTAATTGAAAATCCAACACTTGTCGCATCAAAGCAAATTGATTTAGATACAAAAGACATTCGAATAAAAGCAAGTGATGGAAAATCTTTTTATCCATCTTGGATTTATACTCGTGATTTAAATTTATGGATGAAGAAAAGAAATTTTGGAATGATTTTAAATGAATTTATTTACTCACTTCCAAAATATGGTTTTATAATTGCAAAAAAAGCTGATGGTAATAAAGTTTTTAATGTTCATCCAGCATCAATAGTTTTTGAAGCAGATGCAAAAGATTTAGAAACATCACGTTACATTACTGCCGAACATAAAATGGCAGAACATCAGTTAGAAGAAATGATTGGTACTTGGAAGAATGTTAAAATTGCAATAAATGAAGCGCGAATGGAAACTACAAAGCGAATAAAAGTTTTCGAAAGATACGGACAACATCCTGATTTTAAAGATACTAATTACCAAATTGTTACAGAGAAAGGAACTGTTTTACATACTGATAAAAAAGAATTAAAAGATTTATATAGAATGTTGAAGTGGGATAATATTCGAGGACGACTTGCAGGACGTGGTGTTGTTGAAAAACTTTTTGAAGCGCAAATAAATAGAAATAGAGTTGAAGATTTTAAAAATACAGGACTTGATTGGACATCTAAAATTATTTTCCAATCAAAAGATACTTCGTTCTTGCGTAATCTTTTGACTGATGTTGAAAATGGAGAAGTGCTTACATCATCAGAACCATTAACTCAAGTAAATAATCAAGAAAAAAATCTTCCTGCTTACAGAGACTTTACTCAAGAATGGGATAAAAATATTAAAGAAAGAACTTTTGCTTATCCTGAAGTTTCAGGAGAACGCCCTCCTGCCGGTACCCCACTCGGCACAACACAAGCAACACTCGCACAAGCTGGTGGCTTTTATGATATGAAACGTGAAGAACTTGGAATCTTTATTAAAGGGATTATTACCGACTGGATTATTCCTGAATTTAAAAAAGAAAGACGATTAGAACATAAACTTATGCTTGGAGAATTTGATGAAGATGAAATTACAAAGATTAGAGGAGTATTCCAAACTCGTGAAGTAAATAAACAAATAATGAATTACATTTCAAAGAATGGAAAGATGCCTGATGAACAAACTGTTGAACTTATAAAAGCAACAACAGCAGAAACTTTGAAGAAACAAAAAGAACTTATAATTCCAAAAGGTTACTACGATAATGTTCAGGAAAATGCAGATGTAATTATTACAAATGAAATGGTAGATGTTGCTGCTAAACTGACAACCTATCAAACAGTATTTACAATGCTTTCACAAAATCCACAGATGCTTGATGACCCTCGATCACGAAGATTATTCAATCGCTGGATGGATCTTGGAGGACTTAATCCTATTGAAGCAGGAACAGTTGATACTGACCCCCCAACAGTAGAAAGTGCTGTAACTGGTGCTTCTGCAAATCGTGGAAGCGCACCTCGACCGTCTCCAGTTAGAGGAAATGTTAGAGGCACTTCACAAGCTGTGGTATAGTTATCAACATATATGAAATTGACACACGAGGAAAAAACTTTTATATATAATAATAGGCATATCCTTATACCACTCTTGGAAAAGAGACGAACAACACTAAATGAAGATATTATAGGAATGAAGCAAGGAATGGAAAGGGATACGCATATTTTACTTTCGAGAGATATGAAAGCGTGGATGATCTTAATTAAACAGATCGAAGCTGAACGACAGCCGACCAGTAAGAAAAACTCAATTTAGTTTCAATGTTTTTGAAATCGAGTAAGAGGTCTCGTAAAACCTCAAGGTCGTTTTAGCCATATTTTATGACGTAATTCAAAATATGAGTGTAGAAATAGATTTACCACCAACAATGGATGAGGCAGGTACAGAAAGTCCTGCACCAACTCAACCAGATGCGGTAGATGGACAACCTCCAGTCCCGCCAAAAAATGAGGACGGAAAACCAAAAGATCCTGATCCCAAATACTTTGATGAAGGAAATCCCGGTTATATTCGGATGAAAAATGCCGAAAAAGCCGAGAAAGAAGCGAAAGCTGAAAACAAAAAGTATAAGGAACAGTTTGGGGATTTGAAACCTGAAAGCTCTCCCGCACCTTCAGGTGATAATCAATCTCCTGCAAGTGATCCTATCAATCTCGCCAAGACAGTTAATGCCTTACGAGAATACTCCGCAGAGGAGTTGGATCATCTTCAAGTCCTTGCAAAAGGAATGGAGATTACTCCGGCAGAAGCCAGTAAGTCTGATGCCTTCAAGACTTTCGTTATGGCTCATAGGGAGAAGGTCGTTAAGGATAATGCAACACCCGCGCCATCTTCCGGAGCAGATTCCGTTATTGATAAGACACCCGAAGAAATTGGGAATATGTCTGATCAGGAATTTGCAAAGTATGAGAAAGACAAGCTTTCTCAAAAAGATAGCAAAGGTGTATAAATACTTTGGCTACTCAAACATTCACGGCGTTTACGCCTGAAATTTGGAGTCCGAGAATAAACTTCTTCTTTGAACAGAAGTTAGTTGCAGCTCCTTTTTTTGCAGACTATTCAGGTGATGTAGCAGGGGGCGGTGATATCATTCATATTCCTAATGTTGCTGATAGCTTCACAGCATCCGACATTAAGACTACGACTGGTGCAGTTACCGCAACAAACCTCTCTGACACTAATACTAACCTTACGGTTAATAAGTGGAAGGGCGCTTCATACGATCTCACTGACTTTCAGTGGGCGCAAGTTATGAAGTCGGCTAACATCAAGGGCAGTTATGCACGCGCAATAGCATACCGACTCGCTAAACAGTATGATACCGATCTTCTCGCGGAGATTGATAATCAGACAAACTCTGTTGGTGCTTCCGGTACTTCACTATTGGCTACAACTTTAGAAAAGGCATTTGGAATTTTGAGTTCAAACTCAATTCCAAAAGAAGAATGTGTATTCTTCTGTCATCCTAAAGTGTACTGGAATGATATAATGACAATTCAGAAGTATTATGATGCTTCTCAATTTGGCAAACCATCACTTCCAAAAGGCGTTCACGATATGCTTTATGGTGTACCTGTTGTTCTTACTGCTAATACGCCCGCTCCGGCATCAAGTGGATTTTCATCCGCAATTTTGCACACAAGAGCGTTAGTCCACGCGAAAGCAGCACTTCAGGGTGCTACTTCAAATGGTATTCGTATTCAGGAGAAAGACTCCGAAAGTCTCAAAAAAGTTGTCATTGGAGACCTCGCCTATGGCGTGGCAACTCTCAATGCTAAAGCAGGAGTAAAGATTCTCGCGGCAGGCGATACTTCCTAAATTTCAGCTTTAACGCTTTTATCCGCCCTCCATCTCGTAGGGCGGAGTCGGTAGGTTTATACGAGATCCGACTCCGCAACACGAGATTTAATCTTAAATTCTAATGAAGATAAAATACTTGGGAAATTTTGGAAATGTTTTTAGCGATTCGACAGAGGAACATATTAAATATGCCTTCGAACAACTCGGACACGAAGTAGTGGTTTTTAACGAGAAAGAATTTGATTTGGAAGCAATAGTGGCAGAGCCAGCAGATCTATTTCTATTCCACAAAGGAGGTCAAAATACTGGCATTGAACTTCCTCAAATAGTTGAGTTATTGAATAAAATAACTTGTCCTAAAATCTTTTGGTATTTCGATAAGATTGATAGAGGACAGCGTGAAACTTGGTTGCGCGCTCTCTTACCCTTTACAGATTGGGGGTTTATAACTGACGGCGGTTGGATACGGCGAAACAACTATAACAATATTTCTCAAGTTATGCAGGGAGTTGGAAATGAAGATATGAAGCTTGGGAAATTCAATGAAAAGTATGCCCACGATGTTGTATTCTTAGGGTCAATCTATGGAGATAGAATAAACTTTGTTGAAGGTTTGAAAGCTGTTTATGGAGACAGGTTTAAACTCTATAATAATGTATTTGGTCGAGAACTCTACGATCTTTGTGCAACAGCGAAGGTTATAGTAGCTCCACGCTCTATCCAAAACGATTTTTACTGGTCGTCTCGTGTTTATATGATGCTCGGATCAGGAGGTTTTCTTATTCATCCAAAACTTGAAGGAATGAAAAAGGAATTTACTGATGGAAAGCATCTTGTCTATTATCTGAATGGACTTGATTTTAAAGAGAAAATTGATTATTACCTTGAACACAAAAAAGAGCGAAAGAAAATCCAAAAGGCAGGATATGAACTTGTAACTTCTAAATATACTTATCAAGATAGAGTTGTGGAGATTTTAAAAAAATTAGAAGATGAACAAATACTCAAAACCAGTAAATAAAGATGAATTTTGGGAAATTCGTTTAAATGCAGGAGTTAAATTAGGCAGACTTCACATTGCGGTTTATGATACTGATCCTGATGATTGGGAAAGAATTGGTAAAGCTCATCAGAAACTTCTTTCTGAATATGGAGTGGAGGGACAGGTACTTGATGCTGGTTGTGGTTATGGTCGATTATCGGAGTGGATACAAGGTGATTATGTGGGAGTTGATTTATCCTTTGCCTTTATAGAAAAAGCACGTGAACTTTATCCTAATAAAACTTTCTTCAAAAGAGACCTTAAGAAACTTGAATTTGATGATAAAGTTTTTAATTGGGCAGTATGTATCTCAATGAAGCGAATGATTATTGATAATCTTGGTTGGGAGGAATGGGGGAAAATTGAGGAAGAACTCCGGCGTGTATCTAAAAATATACTTATATTAGAATATTCAAGTCCATTTGATCACGAAGTAATAAGAACTATATGAAAATAGCATTAGCATTACCTGATCCTCCAAATTTCCTTTACGATTTAAATCCATATATCTTAGGAGATGTGGATAATCATACAATATTAGTAGATAAAATCTCTGATGATTGTGATTTTCTTATTGGTTGGTCTGTAACTCAGATGGATAAGATTGAGAAACTCCACAAACAGTGTCCGAATGTACCTATGATCAATTATAATTGGGATATTTATAAGTGGGTGTGGACGACTCCGCGAGATGGCGAGTATGATTTTAAGCGATATGGAGAACTGCTTAAAAAGAGTATTGAAGTATGGTGTCCTTCAGAGTCCGTAGTAAAGCGAAATAAAGAGTATTTTAATATTAAGAAAAACCATATAATCAAAACTTCAGCACAGTTTTTTGAAGCAAAAGGTCAAGTAAGGGATCGGCATTATGCTTTGAACGCAATGCGTGATATGCCCGATAAGACACTTCATTGGTTTAAGAAAGCTTGTGAGGCGCTTGATATCCCATATCAAGAGACGAATAAACGATTGAGTTGGGAGGCATATAAAGAAGTAGTCCAAAATTGCTCATTTGTAGTCTGTCCTATGTATGAAGCGTCCACAGGTGGTCTTACACTTCTTGAAGCATATCGTCTTGGTAAGCCGGTGCTGATGTCAAACTCATATTATCAGGGAGGGCAAGATTATTTTGGAGATAAGGCAGAGTATTTTCAATATGATTCGTATTCAAATTTTAAGGCGAAGCTGAAGGATATGTGGGAAAATCCTCGCAAAGTGAATATAGAAGATGCTATAATATTTACAGATCAATATACGCCTGAAAAGATGGCAGAGTCAGTTCTTAATAGATTAAAGGAGTTGAAAAAATGAAGATACAAATTTTAACATCAAGAGAGGTGGGAGAGACTTGTGCTGATTGGGCTAATGAGAATCTTCCTAAAGGTTGGGAATTATCTGAATATACAACTTTAGTTGATGAAACTGCTGATGTACTTATTTCGGTGCTTTATGCAAGAATCCTAACTCCTTCTCAAATAACAGGGAAAAGGATTTATAATTTTCATCCGGGAATTTTACCTGAAAATGCAGGATCAGGAAATTTTAGTTGGTCTATAATCAATAAAGAGAAGAAAGCAGGAATAACTTTACACGTAGTTGATGAAAAGGTAGATCACGGGGATATTATTGCTATACGAGATTTTGATGTTCTTCTTGAAGATACTGCCGAAGATCTCTTTGGTACGGGAATGGTAATATTGGTTAAGATGTTTAAGGATTATTTTGAGAAACTTCTTAAGAAGAGTTATAAGACTAAAAAACAAGATTTATCTTTAAGGAAGGTTTATACTAAAAAGGATATGCAGAAAGTAGCAGATCTTACTCATTTTGTACGCGCTCTAACTTTCGAGGGGAAAGATCGTGCTTTCTTTATGACAAAGGATGGTCGAAGAATAGAATTAGATTTTAAGGACGGCGTGGTCTAACTGCGCTGTCCTATTTATTATGAGAAGATTAAATAAAACAAATTTAAATACTCCAGAGATGTCAAACGATATGTTTATTCATAGATGGAAGGAGGAAGAACATTATATTGACTTCAAACGCTTTCAGGAACTTGTAAAGCATTTTAAAGGAGGTCGATATTTGGATGCAGGGTGTTTCAATTCTCCAATGGCTCACGAAATTATTAAAACTTTTCCAAATACGGAGTCTTGGGGACTCGATCACGCCCATTATGTTATTGAAGTTTTGAAGAAGCGCCACCCTCAAGTAAATTATATTGTTGGAGATATATACAATATGGGCTTTGACAATGAGTATTTTGATTATATAGTTATGGGAGAGGTGCTTGAACATTTAGAGAGACCGGAAGATGCAATAAGGGAAGGTATGCGAGTATTGAAGTCGGGAGGATATTTGGCGGTATCTGTGCCGTTCGAGGAGATTATCTCACAACCAGCAGTATCGGATGAGCATTTATGGGCTTATACAAAGAAAGATATTAAAGATTTATTGTCTTCTTATGGTGAAGTCGAAATTGTTACTAATAATGATAATGTTAAAATTATAATTGGATATGTCAAAAAAGCTTAAAGTCGGGCTTGTAGCTCGCGCAGATAATTCAGGTTTAGGAATTTTATCTTGGGATTTATCTAAAAATCTTAATTTTGATAAGATAATGGTAGTCTCAGCAGAATATCCTACTGATTTTGAAAGATATGATGAAGAAAAAACAACAATTTGTGATAGGGGGATTCCATCTCTTTACGAAATCAAGACTTTTCTTGAAGGTTTGGATGTCGTCCTTACACTCGAAACTCCATATAATTGGAATTTTTATAAAATAGCGCGTGAAATGGGTGTTAAGACTGCCCTTATGGTTATGTATGAGTGGACTCCTCCTCAAAAAAAGATGCCATCAGAGCCGGATATGTACCTTTGTCCTACGCAACTTGACTTTGATACGCTGTGGGGAAATAAGAAACTCGTACCAGTACCAGTCAATCGTAGGGAGGTAGAATTTAAAGAGCGTACTCAAGCCAAAACTTTTATATTTAATAATGGACACGGGGGATATGGGGGACGCAATTCTCTTCAGGAATTCTTATATGCAATTCAGATGGTTAAAGCTGATGTGAAATTTATAATCCGTACTCAAGTTCCTATGGATGAGTCAATTAGGGATTCTCGTATTGAGATACAAATGGGAGAAGTAGATTACGATAAACTTTGGAAAGAGGGGGATATTTATATTCACGCCCATAAATTTGATGGACTTTCTCTTCCACTTCAAGAAGCTCTTTCTGCTGGTTATCCTGTGATTGCAGTAGATAGAGATCCATACAATACAATTCTACCTAAAGAAATGCTCTTTAAACCTGATGCAGAGTATGAAGTACAATTACCTCTTCGAAGTATAAAAGCCGTAACTATCAATCCTCGTACATTGGCAGATAAGATTGAGGAATTTGCCGCTATGCCAAATGAGAAAATTAAAGAACTCTCTAATAAGTCAGATGAACTTGCAAAGGAGATGTCTTGGTCGAAATTGAAATCTGTTTATGAGCAAACTTTTCAAGAGCTTTATGAAGGAAAATAAAACAGCAGTAATTACTGGCATAACTGGACAAGACGGTTCATATCTTGCAGAGTTTCTTCTAAATAAGGGATATATAGTTTATGGGATTGTTCGGCGTGCCTCTACTTTTAACCGCGAAAGAATAGAACATCTTTATACTGATCATCAGAATAGAGGAGATCTTAAACTTCTTTATGGGGATGTAACAGATATTGCTTCTTTACTTTATATTTTCAAACAAGCACAACCAGATGAAATTTATAATCTTGCCGCTCAATCTCACGTTCAAGTTTCATACGAAACACCTGCTTATACTGCTCAAGTTGATGCTGTAGGAGTTTTGAATGTTCTCGAAGCCGTAAGAATACTTGGACTTAATACAAAAATCTATCAAGCTTCTACTTCTGAATTATATTCCGGAGATCCTGAAGAAGCTCCACAGGATGAAAATACCCCTTTTAGACCACGTTCTCCTTATGGAGATGCTAAACTCTATGCAAATAGTATTACAAAGACCTATCGAGATAGTTATAAAATGTTTATTTGTAATGGAATACTCTTTAATCACGAGTCAGAACGTAGAGGAGAAAACTTTGTTACTCGAAAAATAACCAAAGGACTTGCAGATATGGCAACGGGTAAAGCTTCTCACATTACACTTGGGGATATTGATGTTAAACGAGATTGGGGACACGCTGAAGATTATGTTGAGGCAATGTGGCTTATGCTTCAACAGGATACTCCAGATGATTATGTTGTTGCAACAGGGGAGACCCATACTGTACGGGAATTTATTGAAGAAGCATTTGATGTGATGAAGGATATTTCAGGATTTGATTTTGATAAGAATAAATCAATTAAATTTGATAAACATTATGTCCGTCCGAATGAAGTGAGACATCTCGAAGGAAATCCTAAAAAGATTAAAGAAAAACTTGGTTGGAAACCAAAGGTTGATTTTAAAGAATTAGTAAGAAGAATGACAACTTATGACTATGAAGATTCCTGTAAGTAAACCCTACTTAAACAAAAAGGGTAGAGAATATCTTTTAGATGCTTATGATACAAATTGGATCTCATCTAAAGGAGGTTATATAGAAAAGTTTGAACAAGCTTGGGCTGATTATAATGGTTACAAATACGGGGTAGCTACTTCATCAGGTACTACGGCGCTTACTGTGGCAATGCGTGCGATTGATTTAAAACCCGGAAATGAAGTTATAGTGCCTGATTTTACAATGATAGCATCTGCTTGGGCAGTCTCGTACAATGCAGGAGCTATTCGTTTTGTAGATTGTGGAGATGATTTGAATATAAATGTTTCCTTACTTGATAGAGCAATCAATATGAATACACGAGCAATAATGCCTGTGCATATTTACGGACGGCAATGTGATATGGATGAAGTAATGAAAATAGCTTATGAAAGAAATCTTCTTGTAATTGAGGATTCTTGTGAAGTACACGGAATTAAACCACGTGGAGATATTGCTTGTTTCTCTTTGTTTGGGAATAAGATAATTACTTCAGGAGAGGGAGGAATTTGTCTTACGAATGATCCACGTCTTGCAGAGCAGATGAGACATATTCGCTCAATGTCATTTGATAAAGATCATACTTTCTTGCATAAGAAACTTGGTTTCAATTTCAGAATGACAAATATGCAAGCGGCGGTTGCTCTCTCGCAGGTCGAAATGATAGATGAAATACTTGAGAAAAGAAAACAAATTGAAGTTTGGTATAATGAAGGATTGAAAGATGTTGATGTGGATCTAAAGTTAATGCCAAAGAGAGATGTGCTTTGGATGTATGATATAAGAGTTCGTGCTGATATAAGAAAGGAGTTTAGAAAGTATCTTGCAGAGAATGGAGTTGAGACACGAGTGTTTTTTAAGCCAATGACAGAGCAACCAATGTACCGAAGTAATACTTATACAACAACAAGAGCATATCAGTTCTCGCGTGAAGGTTTGTATTTACCAACCTATACTGATATGACAAAAAAAGAAGTAGATTATGTGTGTATGAAAATTAGAGAGTTTTTTACTAAATTTAAAATAAAAATATAATTATGGAAGAATCAAAAGGAGTATATATAGCTGTACTTAATCAGGGAGAGATCCGTCCAGAGTTATCTTATACGATAACCGAACTGACTCATCAAAATAAGTACAGATTGCACATTACTTATCCGGCAGATAAGCCAATCTCTTTTAACAGAAATAAAATCGTTAAGGATTTCTTAAATAAAAAAGAGTACGATTATTTATTGATGATTGACTCTGACATTATTCCTCCAACAAATATTCTTGATCTTGTAGATCATCAGCAAGATATTATGAGTCCTGTATGTTTTGCATATATGGATGGAGCAGTTGTTCCTCTTGTACTTAAAGAATATTCTGAAGAAGAAAAGAAAAATCATCCTGCTCCTTATCACGTTCAAGAAATGGATGGTACAGAAGGAATGATTGAGTGTGATGCTGTTGGTACAGGATGTATGATTATAAAAAGAGAAGTGGTCGAAGCGCTAAAAGATAAAAATCCATTTAATAACCGATATGATAAACAAGGAATGAAAACTCTTGGACTCGATCTTTCTTTCTGTATGAAAGCAAAAAAGCTTGGTTATAAAGTATGGTGTCATTTAGATTTCATTTGTTCTCATTGGGCGGAAGTAGATCTTAAAACTGTTTACACAGCAGTTCGGAAGGCAAACGAAATTAAAATTCAACAAATTAAAGAAGATAAAAATGAAGTCAAAGAATCTACCCATAACTAATAGAAAAATAGTTTCACTTGTTGCAGGAAACGGAGAAGTTGGAGGATCACTCTATCGTATTTTACTTTGGAAAAAAAATCATCAGGTTTATATGATAGATAAAGAAGAAGAAGTTGATATAAAAAAAATAGATGTCTTGCATATTTGCTTTCCATATTCAAAGAAATTTCATCAGCAAGTTGAGGAGTATAAAAATAAATACAATCCTAAATTTACAGTAATTCATTCTACTGTTCCAATCGGTACATCAATCGGACTAACTGCTTTCCACTCTCCACTTCGAGGAGTTCATCCAGTACTCGATAAATCTCTTTGGACTTTTAAAAAATATCTTGCACCAAAATCTACTTGGCTTAAGAAATATTTTGAAGAGGCGGGTATTGAAATTATTGAAACAGATAATCCTAATGATACAGAAGCAGGAAAGTTATGGAGTACAACACAATACGGATGGTCTGTCATTCTTGAGAAACTTATGTACAAATTCTGTGAAGAAAATGGTCTCGATTTTAATGTAGTCTATAAAAGCTTCAATGAAAGTTATAATGACGGATATAGTAAGATGGGGATGAAACACGTCAGGAGACCTGTTTTACACCATTCAGAGGGCGAAATAGGAGGACATTGTGTTATTCCTAATCTCGAACTATTTAATTCCCCTATTAATGAATTCATCAAAGTACAAAACAATAGACTTAAGGTGCGGAAAGTGCGATCGACTTCTTCTAAAGGCAAGAGAGGGCGCGATTGGAGGATTAGAAGTTAAATGTCCAGACTCGCGCTGTAAAGTTATCAACATATATCTTCTAACTAATGAGGGGCTTTTTTACTCTGTGAAAAGTCAGGATGTTTATAATGGCAAGGATGGCACAAAGTAATTAAGTTGTCTATTTCAGAGATTCTATCATAAGTCCTTGATTTTTTACCACACTCTCCTTTTAAATGGTGGACATCAAAAGCTCTTTCTCCTTTTATGTGTTTTTTACCACACATTTGGCAAGTAAAATTATCTCTTATTCTCACAAGTCCACGAGTTCTATCGATACCTTTTTTAGTAGGCTTACAATCCTTACAGTATTTTCCTGTGTAAATTATTTGTTTTTTACAGAAGCATTGTTTTTTAAATACTTCAGAATGAAAAATACTATGCGCTCTTTGTCGTTTAAAACCTAACGCAAGACCTATTACTCTAAAAGTTTTACCCTCTTTCCTCATTTGAGAGATGATCTCTTTTGTTTTTATATTATCTTCTGATAAATATTTCATATCTTAATAATATAGAAATTATCTATTGACGTCAATCCCCATATACCTCTTGACTAATGAAGGATTATTTTATAGTGTAAAAGATAAGTAGGACGATCAGTCCATCTCTTCAATGCGTACAGCACGTCAAATAAAGACGTGGATTTTTTTGATACAACAACAAAATTTGGTTTATGTCAGGATGCAGATTTTCTTGTAGGATCTGACACAGACAACTACCCATTAGCCGACAAAGCAAGATCGGCTAATAAAGCTGTGCGTAAAGTCGCAACTTGGATTTGGCGTGCTGTACCTGATTGGGAGTTTGATGACTCAAACTTTACAACTCTTCCTATCGCAACAAGAGATCTTGTCGATGATCAAGAAGATTATGCTCTTCCAACAAATGTATTTGGAGTAGATCGTGCAGAAGTTTTAGATATAAATGGAGATTGGATAAAACTAATTCCGATGGATAAAAGCCAAATAAGTGTGGCATATCCTGAATTTGAAGAGACGAAAGGTATTCCTAAATTTTATGATATGGTGGGTAATTCTATTATTACAAAACCCGCTCCTGATGTAACAAAAGTTACTGAAACAAATGGACTCCGGCTTTATCTTTCAAGATCAACAGATACTTTTGCATCTACTGATACAACTAAAGAGCCGGGATTTAATCCAATGTTTCATAGCATCGTTTCTATACTGATGGCGTTGGATTATGCAATAAAGAATGTACTAACTGAAAAGGTCATCATTCTGAAACGGATGCTTTATGGCGACCCGAATGTAAAAAATGATACGGGGGAGAAGGATGATCTGCAAGATCACTACGCGCAAAGACATAATAGAGGTTTCAAACCTCGAATACGTCCGAAGCGTAGGTCGAGTATTTAATAGTTTTAATTATAATTAGCTTATGATTCTTAAAGGCGCACAACCATTACTAACTCTTAAAGGAATATTTAATGTTCGACATATGCGAGGCAACAAGTGTCTTTCAAATGAAGATATTAGTAATACAATTACAACAGTAGGATTCGCAGAAGTAGCCGGTCTTATTAATGAAGTAACAAGCATTGGTTTTAAATGGCTTGCTATCGGATCTTCATCAACGGCAGCTTCGTCTGCAAATACAGCATTGGCAGGAGAAATTACATCTCCATCTTTGGCAAGAGTTTCAGCAACAACTTCAAGGGTAACAACATCGGAGACAAACGACACATCACAGTCTCTAAATACTTTTAGTTCTACTGCAACACAAGCCGTTCAGGAGGTTGGTCTATTTGATTCAAGTTCATCAGGGGTAATGCTTTCACGAGCAACATTCTCTGCTAAAAACTTGGTATCAGGAGACACACTTCAAATCACACACAAAGTTCAGGTTCAATAGACTTAAAAAGCCCTGTACTTCTTTATAGGGCTTTTTTAAAGTCGCTTAATTTGTATGGATTTTCAATCAATATTAACAAAACAAGAAGCTTTTAAAGTAAAACACGGACGATATTTCCAAGTTATTAAAGGTGGAAAAAAGAATACAAAGGAAAAAGAAACTGTTGATATGCAAGGTATTCCTAATGATATAGAAATACACGAACATAAATGTCCGGACGGAAGTGTTGGATTTACAGTCTATGAAACAAAAACAGAAAATGGAAAAGAATACAGAAAAGCAACTGGGTCGGGTTGTGGAAGTAATACATCCGACTGGTTTGAAATAAAACAATAGTTATGAGTATTCAACAAAAATTAGAAAATAAAAACGCTAAAGAGCAAGCAAAAATTAAAGGGCAAGAGATAGCCAAAGTAGATTTTTGTGGAGAATACACAAATGCAGAATATGGACTAAAGATTGATATTCAGAGTATTACTGCTACTGAATATGGTCTTGAGGTTTTAGTGAAAGCTTGGAAAGGAGCTAAACAACTTGGTTTTGGTGATGGCTCTATTGAAATAGAGAGAATTAAGATGAATAATCCCCTTATTTTGATACAAGAATCCGAAGGAACTATAACAAAAGAGTGGATAGATAATGAGGGAAATACTCAACAAATCAAGCAAAGTGAAGATCCAGTAGAAGCGACAAGAAAAGATTTAGCACATACAGTCTCACTCATTGGAAAAGAAGATACAAATATAGTTAAAGGAAAAGTTGGAAATACTGTATCAACATTCAATTCTGTTTCTGGCGCAAATAGTCCAGTTGATGGAGGAGGAAGATGTGATAATGCTGTCTGGGCTACTTGTCGTGATGCCGCTTCATCTGATTCAGCGAGTGATACTGCAATCAATCATCAAATAGTGTCTGATTTCCGAGATGTTGAAAAGTATCGTCTTGGTAGAATGGGTAATTTATTTGATACATCTATTATTGGTACTGATGATATTACTTCTGCTATATTCAGTTGGCAATCAACAGCTAATGGTGTAGATAATTCAGGAAACTCATATGATGTAGAGACAGTAACGTGTAATCCTGCCTCAGACGCAGCTTGGGCAACAACAGATTGGAATTCTTTTACATTTACAGCAGTATCAGCTCCACTTGCAGTTACAGATGTAACTGCAAATACTTTTGAGGATTTCACACTAACTGATTTATCAGTTGTTAATAAAACTGGTATTACTAAACTTGGTATTATGTTGAGTCCTGACCTTGATGATGTTGCGCCGCCAAACTCACCACAAAACCTTGTCCATATTTCATCTGTCAAATCAGCAGACAATGGTTCGGACATTCCTAAATTGGTAATAACACATAGCTCTGCTGAAAATACACATTCAATAGATTTAGTAGCATCAAGTAGTCAATATCTTTCAAGAGCAGATGAAGCAGTTTTAGATATAACAGGAGATATGTCACTTGAAGCTTGGGTTAAAATTGACTCTTTTCCATCTTCTCCTAATACAATGGCTATGGTTGCTAAAAGAAGATATGATATATCTGGTAGGTCTTATTCTTTTGTAATTAGAAATACAGGAGGACAAATAGAGTTAGGGTTTGACCCAAGTGATGATGGAACGGGTAAAGTTTATTCTGTTGTTGATTGGAATGCTTCATTAGATACTTGGTATCACGTTGCAATGGTTTATGATGATGATGGGGGAGAGGGAGGGACTTCTGGTTCAGTAACTTTTTATGTTGATGGTTCACAACAAGGCTCAATTCAATCAGGGTTAGATACTTCAATGATTAGTAGTACCGCAGATTTACTTATAGGTGCAGGTAGTAGCAACGCCCCTGATGCTTTTTGGGATGGTAAAATAGATGAAGTCAGAATGTGGGATGATATAAGAACAGAAGCAGAAATTAATGATAATAAAGCGTTACAACTTGTTGGTGATGAGGCTAATCTTGTAGGTTATTGGCAATTAAATAATGGATTAGGGGACACAGGAGGAAATGCACTTACTTTAACTAATAACAATAGTGCAGTATTTAGCACAGATATACCAACTTGGGCAGTGGCTTATACATCAACTGTTGCAGACGGACTATCTCTTGGAGATGTTCTTGCAAAGACATACGGGACTTATATAACTCAAGCAGATTCAGTTTCTCTTTCAGATTCAATACCTTATACAACTTCATTTCTTAAGACGATCTCTGATTCAGTTTCACTTTCAGATTCTTCTTCCTTTATTTCAACTTTTACTCGTACAATATCTGAAGCTTTGTCTTTAAGTGATACAATTTCTGCTGCAATCGTAATACCAATTTCTGTAACAGAATCAATTTCACTTTCTGATACAAAAGCTCTTGTAACTTCCTTTACAAAAACAATTTCAGATACATTTTCACTTTCAGATGCAGTTACTACAATCAAAGGATTATCTGCAACAATTTCAGAATCCGTTTCATTGTCTGATAGTGCTACTATGATAAGTATAATTGCTATTACAGTAAGTGAGTCAATTACGCTTGTAGATAGTATAATAAAAGGAGGGTGGTCGTGGATCAATAAAGCAACAGATACAACGTGGAATTTTATAAATAAAAATACACCTTAATTATGGGAGCTATAAAACTTGTAAAACTAAATAAATTCTTTGGGGGAATGTCAGATGATGTTCGAGAAGATGATGCAACGAAATTTGCTATTTCGAAGCATTTTGATATTTTTTCAAATCCAAATCGTTTGACTCCATATAGACAACACGAAGCAGATATTACTTTTTCTGATACAAGTAATGATGTAACAGAATTTGCTATTAAAAAGTTTTTAACAACAGGGAGTTCTCTCTATGGTTTAGGTAGGGTTAATGATGATCTTGGTGGAAGATTAAGAGTTGTAGAAAAAACAACACTACCATCAACAGATTGGTCTTTATCAGGAACAGGTACTCAAACTGATCCCGGTACAGCTTTTCACGAATCAGGAATTATTTATAAAGATTATATTTATGCTTTGCGTACATCTCCTGTTGCAAATAAAGGAAGATTATTTAAATATGGCGCATTATCGACAGGAGCAAGAACAATGGATTTAAACTTTAGATCAGATCCTCTTACAACAGATGATGTAACTCTTTCGAGGACAGGACGAAGTGTTTTGGGAAAAGATGACAGGGCTTATTTTGCATACGAAAATACTGTATGTAGTACAGACGGATCTACTGTTGCTGATGCTGATATACAAGTGCCAACAGATTATAATATAAAAGTTCTTTCAACTTGGAAAAACTTTTTAGTAATTGGTTGTACTCATATAAATAATACTGATTCTAAATTTTATCTTTGGGATTATGTTTCTGATGACATTACAGATGTTGTTGATTTGGGTACAGGAATTTTAAGATCATTAGGAAATGTTGATGATGTTTTGGTTGCTGTTACACAACAAAGACAAACTTCTTTGATTATTAATCCTATTGCTGAAGTTAAACTTTGGGGAGGGGGTGCTGTTCAAACTCTACCTATAAATATTCCACTTAAAGATGAGAGTGGAAATAATTATACTGTAAATGAAGGAGAAGTTATAGATAGTAGTAAATTGTATTTTGCGATTGATTCAGGTGCTGGTACAGATCTTACAGGGATTTATGTTGTCGGTAAAAATATTCAAGGAAGATGGGCAGTTACAATGGATCGTAGATTAAATAATACAACAGGTGTAAATCAAGTGAGTGCAATTAAAAAGGCTGGGGAGTTTTGGTGGATCTCACATACTCCAAATGATGATACAGTTGAAAGAACTGATGATTCGGCAACATATACAACGGCAATTTTGGAGTCGCAAAAAATCGGAAGTCCGGAAAAGGATCATCAAAGTATAGCATTGGCTATCAATCACGTTGCGCTTACTTCAGGACAAACTGTTGTTGTTAAATATCGCGCTAATGAAGAAAGTTCTTGGACGACAATAATGACAAGCAGTAAATTAAATGCTCTTTCAAAAGAAGCAACAATAGAGATTGATCAGAATAAAAACTTGAAAAACTTTAGGGAGATGCAGTTTAAGTTAGAAAGTACCGGAGGGGCGGAAATAACAGGTTTCTTGTTTAAATATAGGGAATTAGATAGTACAATATAATTATGGCAGAAAAAACATTCAAACAATTAGTTGAGGAAGTGGAAGAATTAAAAGATAATGCTGCAATGCAGATTGATTTGGATGCGTCAGTTGATAGAATTGTAGATTTAGAAAGAAAAAATCAGGATAGTGAACGGGAAGAATTACCACCGCATTTTCATAAGGTCGATCAAATAGAAGTTGTGGATTTGAAAGGAGGGTTTAAAACACTCTCAGCTACGCCCACACACGTTATGGAAGAGGGAAAATTATTATTTTACACAGTAGGTTCTACGTCTTATATGGCTACTAAACTTGGTCAGACGTGGAAGAAGGTAGAGTTGTCTAATATCTAAATATGAAAATTTGTAGTAAATGTAAAAAAGAAAAAGATTTGAAAGAATATTGGAATAATAATGCCAATAAAGATGGTTTGTATCATTATTGTAAAGATTGTACGAGAGAAATGGCTCGAAATCGTATGCGTTTAAAGGGAGAGGTTGGACGAAAAGTAAGTAGAGAATATCAAAGAGAAAAAAGGAAAGATCCTATATTTAGATTAAAGCAGAATAAACGAAGCCAAGAAAAAAGAAAACGTATTAGACTTGAAGTATTACAATATTATGCAGGTATATATCCAAGATGTGCTTGCTGTGGAGAAAGTCATTATGAATTTCTTGGAATAGATCATATAAATAATGATGGTGCTAAACATAGAAAAGAAATTGGAGCAACAATTTATGGGTGGTTAAAAAAGAATAACTTTCCTGAGGGATTCCAAGTCTTGTGTCATAATTGTAATTTGGCAAAAGGATTCTATGGTCGATGTCCGCACATTTTAAAAAGTTCAATAAAGGTCGAACAATTAACAACAATATAATTATAAACGCTTATGGCATTAGAACAAACATTCGAACAAAG
>Ga0208010_1000099_pt1 | contig 26899 bp, 29 predicted proteins | sample 2_EtaG_FD_184074 | JGI IMG/M metagenome (GOLD analysis project Ga0208010, IMG submission 184074) | Marine viral communities from the Subarctic Pacific Ocean - 2_ETSP_OMZ_AT15125 metaG (SPAdes) (version 2) | ecosystem: Environmental > Aquatic > Marine > Oceanic | place: Pacific Ocean | collected... | reverse complement strand
AGCTGCTGAAGCAAGGAGAACAGAGTTAGATAACGAGTAAAAATGACCTTCCGAATGCGTAAACCAAATCCAAAAGGGGAGACTAGAGTTTCTTTATGTTCTATAGAAGGATATAAAGATGACTCTCCTGATAAGGATAACGATATAAACGTTATACACAGTAGTAGTATAACAATGGAAAGCGTACCTCACGATGTTATAGGTACAGATGAGCATGGAAACACAAAATTAATGAAACCTGGGAAAAACTATAGATTTCCTGGTAATAAAGTAACCGAGCGTAAAGCTTAAAAATAAAACAAATGGCATTTAAAATGAAGGGTAGCCCACACAAGATGGGTAAAATACAAGGTACATCAGGGCATACATCTGCACTTAAACAAAAAAACTTGACTAGGGAAATAGAAAGAAAAGAATGGGAGAAACCATTTGATTACACGAACTATCCACAGGGTCATATGGCGGATGGAACTGTAGTATACCGAACTCCAAAAGGTAATTATACATCAAGCGGAGAAATATACAAGAAATCAAGAGCAACTAGACAAGAACTACCAGCACCGGGAGAAGGCGAACGTGCGGAAGTGGATGGACCATTACCAATGAAATCTCCTTTGGAGCAAAAGAAGATTATTGAAGGAATTAAAAAATTTGGGAAGAAAGTAAAAGAATTTGGAGACAAATACGATACTGGCGAAAAAGTAGCTAAAGGAGTTAAAAAGGCGGTTAAAAAGAAGGTAGCTGAATATAAACCAAAATCTGAAACTACAGTATCTACAGAAACAAAGAAAGGACGTACTAAATACAAGGGTGATCCCGAAATGGAGCACTCACGAGACAAAGTAAAAGTAACCGCTAGCACAAAAACAAATAAAAAGAAGTTGTTTGGTGGTAAGAAAGAGACAACTAGCTCAACTTCTAAAACGTATAACCAAGATACATACGCAGATGGAGATAATGAAAGATGGAGTGGTGATACTAAAAGAGGAGTTACTACAACGACTCATTCTCGTAACAAGAGAAGAGGTGGTGGAAAGAAAAAAGTTGTAACTGTAGATCAAAGTACGGGGAAAAAGACAGTTACTAGATATAACAAGGACGGAAGTGTTAAATCAATAAAAAATAAAAAAGGTGATCACAGAACTTACACACCTGACGCTGAGAAAAAAGCTCTTAGAGAAGAGAATAAAGGAAAATAGGGAAAGACCCTAAACCAAGTATATTAACCTAAAACCAAATAAAATGACTTACTTGTATTACAAAAGTTCGTATACCACGAACACAACTAAACCGAATGAAAAAACTATGAACCAATGGAAACATCTAGCCACAAAGAAAAACTGGCGGATAACCCAATTACCTAATGGTTTTTATCAAACAGAATGCTCTAATCCAGATAATGAGGAATGGCACGCTGTTACAAGACGAGAGACGATCGAAGGCGCCGAGACAGCAATTAACGGTAGCATCGACCATTTCTCTAAAAAAATAGAGGCCACACAAGGACCGAAAGTAATTAAAACATTCAAATAATAACAACATGGCGTACAAACAAAAAGGATTTCCGATGCATATTACTAAATCCGCGTTGAAACATACGATAAAACTAAATGAAGCGGGAGAAGAGACCTCTCCACATCCTCATAAAAACGACGATGGTGTCACTCATTATTCCAATTTTGGAAGTGGAGAAGGACCTCCAGCAGATTTTTTAGAAGGAAAAGGAAGAGCGTACCAAGAGAATAGAGACTTTAACGACTGGGCAACAGAACAGGGTTTAATACCTAATTTTGATGAATTGGAGGGCGAAGAAAAACTTAACGCTCAAAAAGCGTTTTATAGTAATAGAAAAAACATAAACATGGTAAATGCCGCGCAAAAGAAATGGAAAGAAGAAATGGGTTGGGATGGACTCTATAGACCTGAATAATAAACACAATTCAAATAACAAATTATGGCATTTAAACAAAAAGGATGGAGTGGTTTTCAAATGAAATCTCCAATGAAACAATACGCGCCGTACGCGCCAACAGAAGAAGAGATAACTAACGAACCTAGAAAATATAAGTTTGCTGGAAAGTCTGAATGGGAGAAAGACGCTACAACAGGAGACATAAGGAGAGTAAAACAAGAGTTGACGGAAGAAGAGTTAGGGCAAAAAGGTTTAATGGAACAAGAAATAAGTGCTTTAGGAGAAGAACCAAACGTATTTATGGATCCAGAAGCTAATGATGCGTATTGGGTAAAACATAACGCGATTACATCTAAGTACGGTCAATAAACAAACAGAAACACAATTAAATTAAATTAAATTAAATGGAATACAATCTACCTAGTGAGATTGTCAAAGACTTAAACTTTGGCGATTCCGCTAAACAAAGAATTATTAGAGGAGTAGAAAAACTAGCAAATGCAGTTTCTTCTACCCTTGGAGCCTCAGGACAATGCGTTATATATGAAGACGCACGAGGCAACCCGGTCATAACAAAAGACGGTGTTACAGTAGCAGAATCTGTAGTCTTATTTGACCCGGTTGAAAACATGGGAGCTACCTTAATAAAGGAAGCCGCTAGAAATACAGTGAAAGAAGCGGGGGATGGAACTACTACAGCTACAGTCCTTGCTGAAGCACTTATTAAAGAGGTAAACAAAAAAGAATACGATAGCAATACTATTAGAGAGATTAAAGAAGGGATTAATTCTGGATTAAACAAAATTAATGATTATCTTAAAGAGAACGCTCTTGAGATTGAAGGAGATATGCTTCAGAGTGTTAGTGCTATTAGTTGTAACAATGATTTAGCTCTTGGAAAGATTATATCAGAAGCTTACGAAAAAGTAGGGAAAGATGGTGTTGTTCTGATGGAGGGATCAGAAACTGAGAATACTTACGTCGAAGTAGTTGACGGGGTACAAATAGAATCTGGACTTACGTCACCACACTTTATCACTGACACGGACAAACAAAGATCCATATTAGACAATCCTTTGGTTCTAATAGTAATGTCAGAAATCCCAAACGTTAGAAAAATACAAAATGTACTAGAATTTGCTATTAAGCAAAACCGATCTTTACTTATAGTAGCTCCAGTGAGCCAGCAAGTAAAATCGGCACTTTTAATGAATAAAGTTAAAGGTAACATTAAAGTAAATATAATTGATCCTCCAGGATTTGGACCAACTAAAAAAGATACTTGTGAAGATCTAGCTATACTAACTGGTGCCACTGTTATAAACGAAGAACTAGGAGATGATCTAGATGGTATATCACTAAATATATTAGGAGAAGCTGAGAAATCAGTTACAGATAATAAAAACACTGTTTTAACTACTTTAGAAACTGCAGAAGACGTTACAGAGAGAATTGAAGAGGTAAAGAAGTTAAAGAAGAAGGAAAAGAATGGTTTTCTTAAGAAACAAATAGAACAAAGATTAGCTATGCTTTCTGGCTCTGTAGGAGTAATAAAAGTAGGCGCTGACTCTAAAGTTGAGTTGAAAGAGAAGAAAGATAGAGTAGAAGACGCGATATATGCTACAAAAGCCGCATTAAAAGAAGGTATTGTTCCGGGCGGTGGAATTGCATTGTTGAATGCTTCTCAATATATCAAGTCTGAAAATGTTGGAGAAAAAATACTGTTAAACGCGATTCAAGCACCGTTCGCAACAATACTACATAACGCAGGTATAGAACAATATGAACTACCAAGAACTAAAGGAATGGGTATTGATGTTATTAGTGGTGATACTGTAGATATGGTTAGTTATGGGGTTATCGATCCTGTACTTGTAACAAAATCAGCATTAAAGAACGCAATTTCCGTAATTAACACTATAATCTCCGCAAATTGTGTGATATCTAATATAAGAGTAAATGAAAGCAGTTAACCATTACCTCATTATAGAGAGAATAAAGGACGAACCTACAAAGGTAGGTGGACTAATCCTTACAGAACAAACAGATGAAGACAATAGGTACTTAAAAGCTAAAGTAATATCAACGGGAAATCTTGTTGAAGGAATACAGGAGGGTGATATTATACATTACGATAAACACGCTGGACATGGAATCCAGCATAAAGATAAATTTTACGGCGTTATAAAACAACAAGACGTCGTACTAATAGATTAACCAAAACCCTAATCCATAAACCTCAAACTTAGAACAAACAAACAAAATTAATTATTAACTAAAAACAAAAAATTATGAACAAAAGTGATGAAGTTTACTGTTTTGCTCAAGCTGCAGATAACGATTCTTGTGGTTTTCCTTTATCTAGACTAAGATCTATAAACGGAGGGACAGGAGAACTTATTCTAGCTATCGACGAAGGAACAGGAAACGTTGACGCCATTACACTAACAACTGGCGCAGATGAACTTACCGCGGCAATGCAATTATGCAGGGCTTTAAGTGAAGCTACTAGAAACACACAATCAAACGTTGTGGTATTAGCTAACGCAGCGGCAGCAACAGCTACAGTAACAATTGTAAATGAAATTACTGGTTGCAGTACTATAGCCTAATTATTAACATTATAAAATAAAAAAAAATGATAGAGAAATTTTTAGTCATGCAAACTGCTGCTAACGACGTTATGGTATATCCTGTATCTAAAATGAAAGGTATGGAAGGTAAAGATGGTACCGTTGACATTAGTTTTGACACAGTTGGAGCTGACGACGTATTAACAATAACTACAAGTGATGAGTTTCAAGCAATGAAAGATATTGCTGAGGCTATAGGTGGTAACAAAGATGGTGCTATCCTACTTGGCGACGATGTAGCTGGTACTTATATTAGCACTAGTATCACAGCAATCGGTGATTCAGCGTAATCTGAATGCGATTAACCGCGCAAGATTTGCGTGAAATGAATATCCTTAAGTATTACAGGCTCACAAGAAAGTGGGCTTGTAAGACTTACGGGTTAACAGATGCAGATTTAGAATTATTAATTTATTTAGATTGTAAAGGAAGATTTACACGACAAGGGTTTAAGGATGGTACCTACACAATGAGTTGGGATAATAATCGTTGGGTGAAACTTAAAAAAGCAGGTTGGATAGAAACCTGGAGACACAGAAACAGAACAACAATAAAATACTCGGTATTTAAAACGTCGTTCAGATGTTCTCAACTAATAAGTAGAATATATAGAGTTCTACTAGGTGAAGAAGATCTACCCACTTCTGAGAGAAGTGTATTCTATAACAATAAAACATATACTGACAAGGTTTTCAATAAATCTATAGATGATATGATAAAAGATAAAGAAAGATAATATGCCTTACGAAAAAAGCAATAAAGAAATTCAAGAATCTAAAGTTAAAGGTTTTAAAATGAAAGGTTCTCCAATGAAAAGAAATTTTGGTATTGGAGCGGATTCTCCAATGAAAGAAACTACAAGTCAAACTCTAGAGGGTATGAATTTTCAACCATACGCGCACAAAACATTAAGTGCAGACGATATCCCTTCTTTTAGAGATATGGTTACTTTAGAACAACAACAAGCCGCTAGAAAAGCTTGGAAAGCTAAAAGAGCTGAAAAGAGAGAAGAAAAAAGAAAACAGGGTGTAGAAGAATTTGTTAAAACACTTCCTGAAACCAAAACAATAAACAAGCCCGAAATAGAAGATCCTCTATTAAAGCACGTTACTAATCAACCTTTAAATGTTACAGAGAAGATTAAAACAGAAGAAGGGTAATGGCATTTAAACTAAATAGATCAGTATTAAAAGGTACGGGAGAACATAAGGACATGGTGTTTAAAATGCAAAGAAAGGAACTAGATAATGGTATAGCTGGTGAAGCTAATAACGATGGTACTATCTTTGTGAATAAGAAAATTGAAAAAGGTAGTCCATTAGAAGCAGAAGTTGTAGCTCACGAAGGAGATCATATGGCTAGAATGGAAAAAGGTGAATTAGGTTACTCAGACAACGCTGTTACTTGGAGAGGTAAGAAATACGAAAGAAAAGACGGTAAAATAAAATATAACGGAGAATGGAGAGAAGAAGGTTGGAAGGAGTTTCCGTGGGAAAAACTAGCCTACAAAGTAGGTACGAAAGCTAAAAAAGAAGCTGAAAAGAAAAATACATAAAACAAAAACAATGGCAAGAAAAAAACAAGCATCATTTAAAATGAAGGGACATACTCTCCCTGGAATAAATCAAAAATCAGAGACAGCAAATATCAAAGACGGTAGATCACCTTCTTCTGCGTTTCAAATGAAAGAATCTGGAGACAGTCCACTAGACATTAATTTTAAAAATGTGTTGGGGGCGTTTAACCCAATAAAGCAAGGAAAAAATCTAATAAATTCAACTAAGAGTTTGTTACAAGGTGATGTAAAAGGAGCTGTAGGAGCTTTAAACCCATTCGGTGGAGGTGGTGGAGATGCTGGAGGTGGAGCTGGAAACGCATTGAAAGACGAAGTGAAAGCTGAGTTAAAAGAAGAGATAGCTCAAGGATAAATGGAGTCACCAAATGAAAAGAAATCAAAATTTGGGGTAAAATCCACGGTAGGCGGAGAGCTTGGTGGATCTTATAAAACAGCTACCCCCTATAACATAAAAACAATGAATATGACAAACGGATTAAGTCCACTAATGCAAGCTGCGGTAGGTGGAGAAACACAAACAATACCAGGACAAGACATAACTAAAACAGAAGAAGGGTTTATGTTTAGTCCAGGAGAAGGTATGGAACCAATTCCAGTACAAGACCCAGATAACATTTTACAAGTTAGCGAAGATGGGTTCGTTATGGATAACGATTACCAAGTTGAAGAAGGTGAAGGTGGATTAGTTGTTAGAGGAGTTTCAGAAGCAGAAGAAGCACCGGGAACACCACCAGGACCAGGCGCGGGAGCAGGAATGGGCGTGCCACAGGGAGGAATGTAAGATGAGTATCTTAGCAAGTATATTTTCAGGTGGAGCAACTGAACTAGTAAAAGGTGTAGGTGACGTTATAGACGACCTACATACATCGAAAGAAGAGAAGTTAGCTGCTGAATTAAAAGTAAAAGAACTAGTCTCCAACTACGAGGTAGAAATGGAGAAAACAATAACTAAACGTTGGGAAGCAGATATGAATTCCGATTCTTGGTTAGCAAAAAACATAAGACCAATGACTTTGGCTTTTTTAGTTGTATCTACAGTATTAATGATATTTATTGATGCTGGTACAATTAAATTCGTAGTTGAAGAAAAATGGACAGACTTATTACAAATAGTATTAATAACAGTGATTGGAGCTTATTTTGGTGGACGATCATTAGAAAAAGTAAAACAAAAATAAAATGGGAAAATATTTCACAGTAACAGTAAAACCGGTGATGCCAGTTGCTACTCAAATACAATCAAATAAAACTGATTTAGCTTTTGGAGATGGTGACGTTCTTTTTGATTGGGCGGCTTTCGACGTTCCAAAAGGACCTAGTAAACTATTAGATATAGGTTGTATAGTTAGAGGCGCTCAAACAGCCAAATCTATTCAATTTGTATTTGCAAAAGCAAACGTTGATGGTACAGCTCCTTCTTCTATAGGAACAGGTAATAGTACAGCGGATGGTACAGGGTACTTTAATAATGTAATTGGATCTATCACGATGGATGACACTAATTTCAAAATTGATCTAGATCATATAATCATAGGATCTCTTGGGCACGGAGCAAGTGCTGATCAGGTATCTAACGCGGTACTACAAGGTACGCCTGATAGCGGAATAAACGTTGGATATGATAGATTATACGTAGCTGCCATCTGCACGCAAGGTGGTCATTTTAATTTTTCTACGGGGGTTTTAGCTGACGGAGCACAAGCTTCAGGTTTAGCCACAACAGCAACAACAGGTTTATTAGTTAAAACGGTAGATGCGTTAACCTTCTTTGATAAGGGAGATGTTATACACGTACACGATTCTGACACTGCTTTAGGAACTATCAAATCTGTTATTGACTCTACACATATTCAATTAGAAGCAGTTAGTGGTGTTGCGGCTGCAGATGATGATGAAATTATAAATGCAAGTCCAATAACATTAGAGCTTTCGTTCGAAAAATAAAATAAATAATTAAATTAAATTAAATTAAATAAAATGGCAAAGAACACAGTAAAGAAAATTAAGGAGTTGAAGGCTGAAAAACCTTCTAAAATAACAAACGAAGAATTAAATCAAGTACAATCAACGGTAAACGATCTAAATAGAGCTCAAATGGAAATTGGGAGTTTTGAAAGTAAGAAACACAATTTACTACACTATGTATCTACACTACAAGAGAAGTTAAGCGTGTTACAGTCTGGGTTTGAAAAGACTTATGGTACAGCTGATATTAATATTCAAGATGGTACTATAAATCACAACAAAGATGAGCAAACTAATTAGGAAGATTACCGTAGGTAAGGATTATAAAAACGACGCCATGCACTACGCTGTTGGTCAAGAGGTATATGGCGGACATAAAATTATTGATATATTAGAAGAGAAAGATAAATATTCTATTTATATCAAGAAGAATAAAGATGTTTTACCTTGGAAGGACTTCAACAAAAACATGGCGATATCTATAGAATATAACTTAGAATATTAATGAAAGCGCCTTTTGACTTCGTTATAGAGCCAAAGGGAAACAGATACAACAATACTACTAAAGTCGGAACTTCTGAGTTAATACTCAATACGGAGGTTTATAATCACCAATTTGTGAATAGACAAGCTATTGTTAAATCTGTTCCCACTGCTTTTAAATCAGAGGTACAACCAGGAGACACTGTTGTAACTCACCACAATGTTTTTAGACGTTGGCACGATATTAAGGGTAAAGAAAGAAACAGCAGAAGTTTCTTTGATGAAAATACTTATCTCGTAAAAGAAGATCAAATATTTTTATATAAAAGAAACGGAGAGTGGAAAGCTCCTAAGGGATATTGTTTTGTACAACCTATTAAAGATAGAGAATATCTAGGAGTAGATCAAGAAGAATCATGTATTGGTATTATTAAACATACTGATGGTTCTTACGAAAAAGGAGATCTAGTAGGATTCACACCTTTTTCAACATACGAGTTTGTAGTTGATGGAAAGAGACTATATAGAGTTATGACACAATTTATTACAATTAAATATGAATACCAAGGAAACGAAGAAGAATATAATCCAAGCTGGGCAGAAAGCAGTAGAAGAACTGATTAAAGTCGCAAAGGAACCGATTGTAGATTCAGACGACGACATATCAGCAGATAGATTGAAAAATGCCGCAGCTACTAAAAAACTAGCTATATTTGACGCATTCGAAATACTTAACAGAATTCAAGAAGAAGAAAACCTTTTGGAGGGCAAAGCACCTGAAGAGGCAGAGAAAAAAGTCTTTAAAGGATTCGCAGAAGGTAGATCTAAGTAATGTACAAGCAAAGTTTAGTTAACATAGTAGAACCGATAAAGAAAACCACGATCACTAGAATGAATCGAGGTAAGAAATGGAAATACGGTTACAATAAAGAACACGACTTAATTGTGTTATCTCACAATGGAGTTATAGGAGAGATCATAGAAATACAAAATTTAATTATAGCGCTACCGAAACCACCCAAAGAAGTATATAAGCATCCAAAGAATAAATGGGTTAAGCAGGACTATCCTAAAGAGCTCCAGAGGATCAAAAACATATTCGATTGGAGGAATTATCCGGAAAACAATAAAGAAAAATGGTACGATTACATAGACGAAGAATTCAAACGACGAGATGAAGGATTCTGGTTCATGAATAATGGTAAGCCAACCTGGATAACCGGTACGCACTATATGTATTTACAATGGAGTAAGATTGATGTTGGAGCTCCAGATTTTAGAGAAGCAAACAGATTGTTCTATATATTCTGGGAAGCCTGTAAAGCAGATAAAAGATGTTACGGAATATGTTACCTTAAAAACCGTAGATCAGGATTTTCTTTTATGTCGTCAGCAGAAACAGTTAACTTAGCCACTATATCAAGTGATAGTAGATATGGTATATTATCAAAATCAGGTGCAGATGCGAAAAAAATGTTTACAGACAAGGTTGTTCCTATATCAATTAACTATCCGTTCTTTTTTAAACCTATACAAGATGGAATGGATCGTCCAAAATCCGAGCTTGCTTATCGTGTTCCCGCTAGTAAGTTTACGAGAAAGAAGATTACAGCGAATGAACAACTCGAAGATATTAAAGGATTAGATACAACTATTGATTGGAAGAACACAGGAGATAATAGTTATGATGGGGAAAAACTAAATTTACTAGTTCATGATGAAAGTGGTAAATGGGAGAGACCAGATAACATATTAAATAACTGGAGAGTTACAAAAACGTGTTTAAGATTAGGTAGTAGGATTGTTGGTAAATGCATGATGGGTTCAACCTCAAACGCTTTAGATAAAGGTGGGAGTAATTTTAAAAAATTATACAATGCTTCAGACGTTACTTCAAGAAACAAAAACGGACAAACAAAGTCTGGTTTATATTCTCTGTTTATCCCAATGGAGTGGAACTACGAAGGATTTATTGATGAATTCGGACATCCAGTTTTTGATAGTCCAGATCATGATGTACTCGGACCAGACGGTGAACTAATAGATGTAGGTATAATAGAACACTGGGAAAACGAAGCAGAAGGATTAAAATCGGATAGTGATGGTTTAAACGAATTCTACAGACAATTTCCAAGAACTACAGAACATGCGTTTAGAGACGAGGCTAAGAATAGTATCTTTAATCTAGTTAAAATATACGAACAGATAGATTATAACGAAGGAATAGGTAGTACAGCAAACGTCAATACCGGAAACTTCCAATGGGTGAATGGAGTTAAAGACACGCGGGTTATATTTTACCCAGATCCAAAAGGTAGGTTTAAAATAAGCTGGACACCTCCACAGCACATGCAGAGTAAGATAATTCAAAAGAACGGTATTAAATATCCTGCGAACGAACATATGGGAGCTTTTGGTTGTGATAGTTACGATATATCAGGAACGGTAGATGGTAAGGGATCTAACGGAGCTTTACACGGATTAACGAAGTTCAGCATGGAAGATTGCCCACCCAATCATATGTTCCTAGAGTATATAGCCAGACCGCAAACAGCTGAGATATTTTTTGAAGACGTATTAATGGCTTTAGTATTTTATGGAATGCCATTACTCTGTGAGAATAACAAACCAAGGTTGTTATACTATTTAAGAAGAAGAGGATATAGAGGTTACTCTATGAACAGACCAGATAAAACTTGGAACAAATTATCTGTAACAGAAAAAGAAATAGGTGGAATACCTAACTCAAGTGAGGATATTAAGCAGGCTCACGCAGCTGCTATTGAAATGTATATTCAAGATCACGTTGGTCACTTAGGTGATGGAAATTATGGAAACATATATTTCAACGAAACATTAAACGATTGGAGTAGATTCGATATAAACAGAAGAACGAAATTTGATGCATCTATTAGTTCTGGTTTAGCTATAATGGCTTGCAATAGACATTTATACACTCCAAACGCAAATATAGAAAAACCAAAATTAAACATTAATATTGCTAAATATTCAAATACAGGTGGTATGTCTAAATTAATTAAAAAATAATATGAGAGGTAATCATAATTTTCCAAGTCAAGTAGTTAGCGATAACGAGAAATCATCCCATGATTATGGGTTGAAGGTTGCGCAAGCTATAGAAGCTGAATGGTTTGACGGAGAAAGAAACGGAAATAATAGATATTCTAACTATACTAATAATTATCACAAGTTAAGATTATACGCTAGAGGAGAACAATCAATACAAAAATATAAAGATGAATTATCTATTAACGGTGATTTATCTTATTTGAACCTAGATTGGAAACCAGTACCAATTATACCTAAGTTCGTAGATATCGTTGTTAACGGTATATCAGAAAGACAATATTCTATAAAAGCTTATTCTCAAGATCCATATGGAGTAGAGAAAAGAACAGCTTATATGGAAGGTATAATGAAAGACATGAAGGCGAAAGAGTTCGATCAAATGGCTAAGAATTTGATGAACATGGATTTCAAGCAAAACAAAGAAGAAGACGTACCAGAGACCCAAGAAGAACTAGATTTACACATGTCTTTAAATTATAAACAAGCTGTAGAGATAGCGGAGGAACAAGCGATAAACGTTTTACTTGACGGGAATAAATATGACTTAACTAGAAAAAGGTTAATATACGATTTAACAGTTTGTGGTATTGCTGCTTCTAAAACTACGTTCAACACAGCTGAGGGAGTTACGATAGAATACGTTGATCCAGCTAACTTGGTTTACTCTCACACCGACTCCCCTTATTTTGATGATATATACTACGTTGGAGAAGTGAAATCTATACCTATAAACGAGTTGATAAAACAGTTCCCAGATATAACAGAAGAAGAACTAGAAGACCTAACAAAAAGCAATTATAAGTACGGTTATAGATCTAGAGGTAGGTTTAACCAACAAGAAGATAAAAATAAAATAGATATTCTTTATTTTAATTACAAGACTTATATCCATGAAGTTTACAAAGTAAAAGAAACATCGACTGGTCTACAAAAACTTATAGAAAAAGATGATAGCTTCAACCCACCAACAGGAGAAGATTTAGCTTTCGAAAGAATTGGTAGAAAAATAGAATGTCTATATGAAGGGGCTTTAGTATTAGGAACTAAGAAAATGCTTAAGTGGGAAAAGGCTAAAAATATGATGCGTCCTAAAAGTGACTTCAATAAAGTTACTATGAATTATTCTATAGTAGCTCCAAGAATGTACGAGGGAAGAGTAGAATCACTTGTAGGGAGAATAACAGGTTTTGCTGATATGATACAGTTAACTCATTTGAAACTTCAACAAGTGATGTCTAGAATGATTCCAGATGGAATATATTTAGATGCTGATGGTTTAGCAGAGATTGATTTAGGTAATGGAACTAATTACAATCCACAAGAAGCGTTAAACATGTTCTTCCAAACTGGTAGTATTATAGGTAGATCAATGACTACAGATGGTGGTCAAAATGGTGGTAAAATTCCTATTCAAGAAATACAATCTGGTGGAGGAGCTAAAATGCAAAGTTTAATTGGTACGTATAATTATTATCTACAAATGATTAGGGACACAACCGGATTAAACGAAGCTAGAGACGCTGCAACTCCAGATCCAAAGGCTTTAGTTGGAGTACAAAAACTAGCAGCAGCTAATTCGAATACAGCAACAAGACATATATTACAAGGTGGAGCATTTATAACACAAAGTATATGTGAGCAACTTTGTTTAAGAATATCAGATATATTAGAGTATTCTCCAACAGCAAATGCTTTTGTGCAAGCTATTGGATCTCACAATGTGGCTACTCTTCAGGAAATGAAAAACTTACATCTTTATGATTTTGGTATATTCTTAGAGTTAGCTCCAGATGAAGAGGAAAAACAATTATTAGAAAATAATATACAAACTGCTCTTTCTCAACAAACAATAGATTTAGAAGATGTTATTGATTTAAGAGAGATTAAAAATATCAAGTTAGCAAACCAACTTCTTAAGATCAGAAGAAAGAAGAAGATGGAGAAAGACCAACAAATGCAACAAGAGAACATGAAAGCTCAAGGAGAAGCTAACGCTCAACAAACTCAAGCTGCTGCTCAAGCTGAAATGGAAAAAGCAGCTGCTATGGTAGAGAACGAGATTAAAGTTGAGACTCAAAAAGGAGAAATCAAGAAAGGTACATTACACGCTGAAGCTGAAGTTAAGAAAGCTTTGATGGATCACGAGTTTGAACTAAACATGAGAATGAAACAAATGGAGTTGGAGATGATAGAGAAAAGAGAGATGTCAAAAGAAGTTATAAAAGACGGTAAAGAAACAAGGAATCAAGATACAAAAAACCGACACGAATCAAGAATGGAAGACAAGAAAGCAGCTAACGTTATAAAAGCTAAAGGATTCGAATCTTCCGGTAATGATGTTATAGGTGGAGGTATGCGATTAGGCGCATTCAATCCTAAATAGAACAAATTATTAACTATTATTATATTATATTATGGCAAAAAAAGAAGAACCAAAAGTAGACGAGAAAGTCGAGAAGTTAAAGGTTAAAAAACCTAAAATGAAAAAGTTCCAAGAACCAGAAGATGGGATTGTTAAGGTAGATCTTAAGGAATTAGCTAAAAAAGCTGAAGATATTACTAAGGTAGATTTATCAAAACCAGTTGAGGAAATAAAAGTTCCAGAAGAAAAAGTTGAGACAAAAGAAGAGGTACCTACGTTACAAGAAATCACAGACGAAGTAGTTGAAACTGAAAAAGTAGCTGAGGTTGTAGAAAAGGAAATTATAGAATCAATTGAAACAGGAAAAGAACTCCCTCAAAACGTTCAGAAGTTAATGAACTTTATGGAAGATACAGGAGGTGACTTAAACGACTACGTCAAGTTAAATAAAGATTATTCTGAAATGGACAACCAAACTCTATTAAAAGAATACTACAAAACAACTAAACCCCATCTACAAGCGGATGAAATAGATTTCCTAATGGAAGATCAGTTTTCGTTTGACGAAGACATAGATGAGGAAAACGATATTAAAAGAAAAAAATTAGCGCTTAAAGAGCAAGTTGCCAGCGCTAAAACTCAATTGGAAGAGCACAAATCCAAATACTATGAAGAGATCAAAGCTGGGTCAAGGTTAACGCCTGAAGCTAAAAAAGCTATGGATTTCTTTAATAGACACAACAAAGAGTCTGAGAGCACTAAAAAGATTCATCAGGAAGCAAAGAATAGATTTTTAAATAAAACTAAAGAAGTTTTTAACGATGAGTTCAAAGGTTTTGAATACAAAGTTGGAGACAAAAAATATAGGTTTAACGTTAAAGATCCAAACCAAGTAAAAGAAAGCCAAAGTGATATTAACAATTTCATCAAGAAGTTCTTGAACGAAAAGAATCAAATGGAAGACGCTGCTGGTTACCACAAATCTATGTTTACTGCTATGAACTCTGATGCTATTGCGAATCATTTTTACGAACAAGGAAAGGCTGATGCTTTAAAAAATAGTATGGCTAATTCTAAAAACATTGATATGAGTCCTAGAGAATCACACGGAACACCTATTGATGATAGTGGAATAAAAGTGAGAGTATTAGGAGAAGAAAGTCGATCAAACTCTACGTTTAAAATTAGAAAAAAATAACAATTTAAAAATTAAAAAAAATGGCAATTACAAGTGTAACGTCGTCGGGGTTAACTCCGTCACCAAGAGCGCAAACATTAGCGAGCAATTATATTGATTTCGCTGATGGGTCATCTAACAATGACTGGTCGCAACAATATTTACCAGATCTTATGGAAAAAGAAGCTGAGATTTTTGGAAACAGAACTATCTCAGGATTTCTTTCTCAAGTAGGAGCTGAAGAGTCTATGACTTCAGACCAAGTAGTTTGGTCAGAACAAGGTAGATTACATTTATCGTACAAGAACTGTACAGTATCAACTAATACAGTTACTATAGTGAACGAGCCAGGTGGACATACGTCTGTTTCAACTCATGCTATACGTCCAGGAGATACAGTATTAATTTCAGATGCTAACGCAACTATTAGAGCTTTTGTTAACGCTACAGCTGCTGATACTATTACTGTACTACCTTACGCACATGCGAATATCGCTGGCGCTGGTATAGCGAGTACAACGAACGTTAGTGTTATGGTTTATGGTTCTGAGTATGTGAAAGGGGCAGTTGGAAGAGAAGGAGCAAACGCACCAACTTTCCAATCATTCTCTAACAAACCAATCATATTAAAAGACAAATATGAGATCTCTGGATCTGATGCGTCTGCTATTGGTTGGGTTGAAATTAGTGGTGAAGATGGTCAAAATGGATATCTTTGGTACTTAAAAGCTGAAGGTGACACAAGAGCTAGATTTACTGATTACTTAGAGATGAGTATGATTGAATCTGAAAAAGCAGCTGTTACAGTTACTTCTACTATAACTAGTTCTGGTGGTACAATCGCTGGTACTGAAGGTTTATTTGCGGCTATCACTGATAGAGGTAATCAAACTTCAGGTGTTACTGGTGTTAACGCTGCTACTGATTTAGCTGAATTTGACGCTATCTTAGCTGAGTTCGATAAGAATGGAGCTATTGAAGAAAACATGATGTTTATAGACAGATCTACTTCGTTAGCGATGGATGATATGTTAGCTTCTATGAATTCTTACGGAGCTGGAGGTACTTCTTACGGAGTATTCGACAACGAAGAAGATATGGCATTAAACTTAGGTTTCTCTGGATTCAGAAGAGGTTCTTATGACTTCTACAAGTCTGACTGGAAATACTTAAACGATCTTGCTACTAGAGGTGGTGTTATAGATACAGTGACTAACGTTAGAGGAGTTATGATTCCTGCTGGTGTTTCTACGGTTTATGACCAAAACTTAGGAAAGAATCTTAAAAGACCTTTCTTACATGTTAGATACAGATCTTCACAAACAGACGATAGAAAAATGAAAACATGGACTACTGGTTCTGTTGGAGCAACTACGTCTGATTTAGACGCGATGGAAGTACACTATTTATCTGAAAGATGTTTAGTAGTACAAGGTGCTAATAACTTCATGTTATTAAACTAAGCACTTATTTATATTAAAAGAACCGGGGCTTCGGCCTCGGTACTTTTATTTTTATTAATTTTATTATATATTATATTATGGCAAAGAAAAAAGAAACAAAGCCAGTTGCAGCAGAAGAAACTGTAACTGAAGAAGTAATGGAAGTAGCGAACGACTTCATGGAGGTTAAAATTCCAAAAGAAAAAAAAGATAGTTGGGAAATTAAAGAAAGAATTTATAAATTAAAAAATGGTAAAGCACCATTATCTTATATGATTAAGGGTTCTGATATTTATTATTTCGACGAAGAAAAAGGATTCGAAAGAGAGTTAAAATACTGTGAGAACCAAAGAACCTCTTTCGTAGACGAAATGAAAGGTGAACACAGGTTATCTCATATTATTTTCAGAGATGGAGTTCTAATGGTTCCAAAGACCAAAGTAACACTTCAAAAGCTTTTATCCATTTATCATCCTTTAAAAGATAGATTGTTTTACGAAGTCAATGAAGTCAAAGAAGCGGAGACGCAATTGGATTGGTTAGAATTTGAAGTTGCGGCTATGAACGCGGCAAGCAATTTAGATATTGACATGATGGAAGCTGTTATGCGTGTAGAGATTGGTTCTAAGGTGAAAAACATGAGTTCTAAGGAGATTAAACGTGATTTACTATTATTCGCTAAGAGAAGTCCTCAATTGTTCTTAGAACTAGTTACAGACGAGAATGTTCAACTTAGGAATTTTGGTATTAAAGCAACTGAAGCAAGTATTATAGAGTTATCCCAAGATCAAAGAACTTTTTCTTGGAAAAGTACTGGTAGAAAGTTAATGACAGTACCATTTGATGAAAACCCATATTCAGCTTTAGCCGCATGGTTTAAGACTGATGAAGGAATGGAGATTTACTCCAATATAGAAAAAAGATTAAATTAATCTAACTGTAGAGCGGTCGCCCTACGGGGCGATCGTAAACTACAAATTAAAAAGAAATTATGGTAAACGTAGATACAGTGTATCAAAGAGTTTTAGCGATAGCTAATAAAGAACAAAGAGGTTATATAACTCCTTTGGAGTTTAATCTACTAGCTAACCAAGCTCAATTAGAAATATTCGAAAGTTATTTTGTTGAGTTAAATCAAGCATTAGCAATGCCGGGTAACGAAAGCGAATACTCTGATATTGTAAAAACATTAAACGAAAAAATAAGTATATTTAAAAACGATGGATCTTTAACACCTTTGACTTATGGGCCGGGGTATTTTTCTTATCCAACAAATATGTATAAGTTAGGAACCTTGTACTATAGACATAACGGTTCTGCTACAGAAGACTCAGTTGAAATACAAGAGATAAATTATGACGAGTTAATAGACTATAATAAATCACCACTAACTAAACCGACTCTTTCTAGACCTTTATATTCTAGATCGGATAGTGGAATAAAAATATTTTCTACCCCAAGTATAACTATGAATGTTTCTGCGAGCTACACTAAGAAACCATCTAAGGTAGAGTGGGGATACGTTGTGGTGGACGAACAAGCTTTATACAACGCTGGTTCATCAGAAAACTTTGAGCTACATGTTTCAGAAGAAGTAACATTAGTTATGAAGATATTGGGATTAGCTGGTATAGTTATACAGAGACAAGAATTAATGGCATTAGGACAACAAGCATAAAATAAAATAAATGGGATTAATAAAAGAAACAGAACACGCTTACTATAACGGTAATGATTTTGGAGGATACCAGTTTATATCGTTAGATCATATAATAAATAACTTTATGATAGCTTACGTTGGAGAGGGAAAGATTATACCAAAAGTAAAAAGAACAGACGTTGCCTTTCACGCACAGAGAGCTATTCAAGAATTGAGTTACGATACGTTCAAATCTAATAAATCTCAAGAAATAGAAGTACCACCATCTCTAACAATGATGTTACCACAAGACTATGTTAATTATGTAAAATTAGTATGGAGTGATTCTGCTGGTATAGAACATATAATATATCCAACAAGTAAAACATCTAACCCAAAAGCTATAAAACAAAATACAGATGGTAGTTACGTTTTTAATAACGATACTACTTTAGCTGAACAAACTTCTCCAAATACAACTTCCGAGACACATGAAACTAATGCTAATCCTGCTCTTAATACTATTTCTTTAAATGATAGTAACGGCGTTTTAGTAGCGGATATATCAACAGTTTTATCTTTAGGAATGGAGTTACACGGAATAGATCCAAATGGAGATGATATTCCACCTGGAGTATATGTCGAGAGTTTTGATGCTACTATACCGACAATAGCATATACTAATGTTAGTATATTTAATGGTGTGTATGATATTACTTATACTAAAGGAGCTAGTTCAGACACGTGGAACAGTTATAGTTCTGCTACTCCATCTGAAAATCAAGACGATTATACAGACGATACTTATTGGCCTCACCCAGGAGATAGACGAGGGTTAGACCCAGTACACGCGCAAGGCAATGGATCTTTTTATATAGATGAATTACAAGGAAAGATTCACTTTAGCTCTAACATTAACGGAAAAACTGTGATCTTAAAATATATAAGCGACGGACTAGGTACGGATGGAGAAATGATAGTTCATAAATTCGCTGAAGAAGCAATGTATAAATCAATAGCTTATGCTATACTATCAACAACGATAGCTGGACAAGCTTTAGCTCCTAGCTTTCAACAACAAAAATCAGTTGCAATAAGAACTGCAAAATTAAGATTATCAAATTTAAAAATAGAAGAACTTACTCAGATAATGAGAGGGAAATCTAAGTTTATAAAACACTAAAATATGTCAGAATTGAAACATGGTTTCGGTGCTGCCAAAATGAATAAGGATGCGGATGAGAGAACTGTTCCTAATGGCGAGTACAGAGACGCTTTAAACGTACAAATAGTTACTTCAGATGGATCTGATATTGGTACCTTACAAACCTTATTAGGTAATAGTAAGATTAACTCTACTTTTCAAGGTACGTTATCTTCACAAGCTAAATGTGTTGGTTCTGTAGCTGATGAGGCAAATAATAAAATATATTACTTTGTATCAGATAAGGTAAACTACACGGATTATATATTTGAACATACCGTTAATGGTTCTGTAAAACCTGTTGTTGTAGACAAATATAGAATCAATATTAGTACTAGTCACCCATCTCAAGCACAGGGAGGAGTTACTAGGTTTTTCAGAGTATCTGATATAAGCAGTGGTATCCGCCCGGGAATGAGTGTCACAGGTATATTTAACTCTACTAGTACACCGTTAGTTGTTAACCTATCTCATCAATTAAAGATAGTAGAAATGAAAGATAGTGGTCTTGGTTATTGGGAGATACTAATGGATGTTTATTCAAATTCAATTTCTTCCTCACAAGTTTTAGAAACTCCAGATGGGGAAAATTTAATACTACATGCAGATAGAGCCTTGAATTTTGAAAGTAGTCAAATAACTGGTATTAACGTTATAGACGAAACTATATATTGGACAGATGGTCACCATGATGTTAATGGTGATTTCGTAGGTAGTGAACCTAAAAAAATAAATATAAATAATGTAGAAACCCATCACCATGGCCTACAACACACTAAGTTTATAGTAAGAGATAATAACAATGTTCTTATAGTGGATTCTGTAGCTACAAAAGTAACTTTTAGAGAAAATCCAGACTACTTAAAAGAAGAACACCTCACTGTTATTAAAAAATCCCCTTTATATCCCCCAACATTATTATTTAGCAACACATCTGACTTTAGGTTCGATGATGGAGGTGCCTCTGTGCTTACGTCTGACTTTAGCGCTAATTTCGCTATAGATGCTGATGGAGAATTACTTGAGACTGGTAGTGCTTTAAACATCACCTTTAACACCTTACCTAACTATAAGATTGGAGATAAAATATTATTGAGTAGAGACAATAATTATGAAGAATCTCTTGATTTAAGTGAGTACGAATTAATAGTAGAAATATTAGAGTTTACTCCAGGAATTAATGCGGCAACAGCTAAAATAAAGATTGTTTTTATTGCAAACACCTTACCTGGACACGTTTTTGTGATACCACAGCCAGATTTATTTTATTCTATATTACAGCAAGAAAAACCATTGTACGAATTTAAGTTTCCTAGATTTGCTTATAGATATAAATATCAAGATGATCAATACTCTTGTTATTCTCCGTTTTCTGAACCAGCATTTTTACCAGGTGTCTTTAACTACAAGCCAAAAAATGGATATAACATAGGGATGGTAAATACGTTAAGATCTCTATATATTACGGACTTCGTTCCAGATGCAGACACTCTACCTAAAGATGTTGTAGCTATAGATATAGTTTACAAAGAATCTAACTCTAACAATGTTTACGTAGTTGAGACGATAGAATATGGAGATGCTGAGTGGACCGCTAGAGGGTCTGATGCAAACACTGCTGCCGCTAATTACGCTAGAACTAAAGGAGCGCTACTCATAACATCAGAGATGGTTAAAGCCGCTGTGGCTTCTAATCAATTACTAAGACCATGGGACAACGTACCAAGAGTAGCAAAAGCACAAGACATAGTGGGTAATAGAATTGTTTACGCGAATTACAAACAAAATTATAATTTAAACTAAGATTTAACATGGCAAGCACACCCAACAAAGTTAATATATTAGCGAACATACAGTCAGATAGTAAATCTGGGTCAGTAGGTGAAAAGTCTCTAAAATCACAGAGAACATACCAAGTGGGCGTTGTTTATAAAGATATATACGGGAGAGAAACACCTGTGTTCACCAGTGGAAGTGGTTCGTTTACAGTTCCAAAAGATTTGTCAGATAAAAGAAATGGCATAATAACAAACTTACAAAACGAAGCACCTGCTTGGGTTGACACGTTTAAATTCTTTGTTAAGGAAACATCGAACGAATATTATAATGCTTGTATGGATAGATGGTACGATGCTGAAGATGATAATCTTTGGTTAAGTTTTCCATCTGCAGAGAGAAATAAAATTAAAGAAGATGGATTTATAATATTAAAAAAGCAAGCTGCTAGTGATGATGCTGTTCACGAAGAAGCTAGATACAAAGTAATAGATATAAAAAACGAAGCTCCAACTGATATTAAAACGTCTTATGAAAGTTATGGTGAAGATACTATAACTGTTCTTCAAAACGGAGCGTTACCAGGTAGTAAAACTATAAAACTTGATTTCACAGGTAGTGCCACTGATTGGAATTCCTCTGTGTTTTACGATGCTATATTAGTTGGTGTTGATGGAGATGAATCAGCAAGTCCAAAAATCAAACCAAGGAGCGGTATAACAGATACTGGTTTTATAGGTTGGCCTTTAGAAGACGTTGTTGTAAAACTATCTAATAACGTGAACGTAACTACAGGGTGGTTAGATGTTGCTAATATTTACAAGGATGATAATCTTTTTATAGAGCTTTCTAAACCATTAAAAGGTTCTTCTAGTGATGACGATAGTGGTGGTATAAAATCCGTGATACCAGATCCCACAGACGATGCTGATGTTTCTGTTAAAATCGCTAAAAAAGTAGTTAAACACAAAGCAGAGTTTGATGGTAAGTTTTTTGTTAAAATAGCTAGAGATGCAGTTGTAGATAAAAAAGTGAGAGAAGTAGGAATTACGTCAGCTAGTTTTACTGTGGTAAATGCTATCGAACAATATTATCTTACAACACCATCATATAATAGCGATGAAGGTCACTGGGAAGCCGTTGGAGAAAAATGGTTTATAGATGAGGCGAGGAGAGGTAAAGTAGGTAGTAATATATGGACAAATTACTTCTCATATAATTATAATGGTCCATATCCTAGAGATAATGGATTTGGGATAATAGGTGACGAAAGTGGTGTTGTTACCAATTTAACCCCTAAAAGATATGGTAGTTCACAACCCAGTCTTCAGTGTACGATGGAGTTAACTCTAAATAAAATAAAAGATAGCAATAGAGATGGTTATGATATTAGTAATAATTCATCTGGTAACCAAGAGTTTTTAAACAAAATAAAACAAAAGGGAACTTTGTTTAGATGGCAAGAAGATCCATACCAACACGTTTATAGAGTTGTAACCGCTCATAGTAGCGAAGATCACAACATAGATGGACCACCAAATCATAACTATAAAAAAGGTATACTTAATTATTCATCTAGAAAAGCAGAAAGAGAAGACAGTGATAACAAGTGTATTAGAGTTTATCTTAAATTTGTAACAACAGGTTGGAGGTTGAGCGAGCCACAGGGAACCGCTGGTGTTTTTCAATTTGACGAAACAGAAGAAGGTAAATATCCTTTTAATTACAATAATAACTACTCAACTCCCCCCAATGCTAGTACCGCGATAGAAGCTTGGGATCCTACTAAGAAAGGTTATGGATTATACACAGCGGCTAGTGGTAGTTCTACTTATGGTGATAGTTTAACAAGTGGTAACACTTGGGTGACTATAGCGCAAAACAATAGTAACCCAACAACCAATGGAAGTGGTTCGGAGGCGTTTCACAACACTATGCAAATAGTTACGATGGACGTTGGAGATGAAGAACCTGCTTTTACTAAAGATCCAGCGGTATGGGAAACAGAACCAAGAGAAGACGTGGGATTAGATATATATTACGAAGCTAGTCAAGCTTATCCTACAAAACTAACAGAGCAAACGAATGAATTATTCGCTCCTTACGGTTGTACTGTAACTTGTAAAGACGTTATTAATAATGAGAGTTTTCACCTTCCAGACGATACAGTGTTATGGGATTGGACTCCAACAGGTAACGGTGGGAACACATTGTTATTAAACGCTGAAATCGGACAAGTTGGTGTAATAAACATTTTAGGAGGAATAACAGACATAGCTACTGATAACACAAAACTTGCTTACTTAAACAATAATTTACTTGGGTTAGAGCTGCAGTTCACGAGACCTGACGGAAGTTACACCACAGCGAAAGTACAGGAGTATTCTGCGTGGGACGGAGCTAATCAAAACATAGACCCCACTGTCTCTAATTATTTAGACAGTTTACTTTACAAGGTAAAAATAACATTAGATAGAAATTTAACAAACTCTAAAATAAGACTACCATATTTTAATTGTTATTCATTTGGTAATGGAGTAGAGTCAGATAGAATAAGAGATGATTTTAATGCTGTTACAATAGGTAAAGGAGTTAAAGCTTCTACGGTTTTACCAGAACTATACAAGGAAGAGCAAAGAACAAATGGATTAATATACTCTGGTATATACAATTCTAATAGTAGTCTAAATAGTCTTAACCAGTTTATTGGAGCAGAGAAGATAACAAAAGACGTTCCACCTACTTATGGTAGTATACAGAAACTAAAAGCAAGAGATACAAATTTAGTAGCTTTCTGTGAGGATAAGATATTAAAAATACAAGCCTACAAAGATGCTCTTTACAAAGCTGATGGTAATCCAGATATAATATCAACAAATAAAGTTTTAGGTGATATAAGTTCTTTCGCTGGAGAGTTTGGTATATCTAAAAATCCAGAGTCGTATGCTGAGGACGGTTTTAGAATGTACTGTACTGATAAACAAAGAGGTAAGGTTCTTAGAATATCTGGAGATGGTGTAACACCTATATCAGACGTAGGTATGACAGATTACTTTGCTGATAATTTAAAGGAGAATGATACTTTATTAGGATCTTTTGACGATAGAAAACAAGAATATAATTTAACGTTAAAAAACAATACACCGAGATCAGATTCTCCAGATGTTACAATCTCTTTTAGTGAAGCAGCTAAGGGTTGGACTAGTTTTAAAAGCTTTATACCAGAAAACGGATTAAGTATAAATAATAATTATTATACGTTTAAAAACGGTGAGCTTTGGCAACATCATATAAACGAAACAAGAAATAATTTTTACGGAGATGATTATAATTCACATGTAGATATTCTGTTTAACGAAGAGTCCGCGACAGTTAAAAGTTTTGCTTCAATGAAGTACGAAGGAACTCAAGGTAAGATAACAGAAAACCTAGGACACACAGACGCGAATGGAGTGTTTTACCCAGACAACGAATACTACAATAATATCGGGAAACCTGGTTGGTACGTAGAATCTGGAATAACAGATTTACAAGAAGCTGGAGAGATGGAGTTTAAAAATAAAGAAGGTAAATGGTTTTCTTATATGAAAGGAAAATCAGTAGTAGACGCAAAAGATTTAGATAGTAAAGAGTTTTCTTTTCAAGGAATAGATCTTTTAGAATCGATAGTAGATAACGGTGGAGGTGGAGGATCGGTAATATCAGGGTGTACGGATCCTTCAGCAACTAATTATGATCCTCTAGCAACAATTGATGATGGAAGTTGTATAATACCTACGTATGGATGTACTGATCCAAACGCTATTAACTATAATCCTAATGCAGATGTAGATGATCTTAGTTGCGTAGTATGTAGTTCGTTACAAATTAATTTTGATGTGGACCCTCACCCAATGCTACATCTTAGTGATGGGATAAGGGTTATTTCGTACCTAAGCGCTGACGATCTTCCTTACACTGTATCTTGTGTTAATAGTAGTGGTATTTTAATTGGAGATAGTGCTGGTGCTGGTGGATACAGTATTGGTTCTAGTTCTAATGGAGATATAGTTTATTTTGGGCAAGGAACACCCTTACCAACAGATACTTACACTATAACAATAACAACAGCCCATGGTTGTACTTCGCAGGAAACTATTTTTATAGATAACGGAGGTACACCACCTTCATCGTCATTTACAATAACCGTCCAAGATATAGGAGATCAAGATCCTGGAACAAACATTTAATACGATATGGCAGTTAACAATAAATATACATCAAGCATACTAACTACACCTCCAATTATTACTGGTAGTGGATTTTTAAATAATACGTCTACTTTTCCTCTACCATCTACTCCTATAAGCAGAATAATTTTTACACCCAAACCAGGGGAAGAGATTAGAGCTGCTAACTTCATTCACGTTAAACACGCGGGAATGGGGAGCTTTGAACTTAGTCTATCTGGAACTACTAACAGTCATACTCAATGGCCGTCAAGATTTCAACTTACAGCGCCTGGGTTAGGAACCCTTGATCCAACAACTACTTCTGGGTACAGGGAATTCCCAGGTGTTTACAAGGTGGTTTTTGAAGACTCTACAAACCCTAACAATAATCTTAGTTGGTTAACAACACAAAGCAATACGATTAACGAAGTTTATATGTGGATTTATATTGGCAACAACGAAACCACAGCTGTAGATAGTTCAAGTAATGTAAATATAGATTTAGATATAGATTATGATGTAGATGGATTTGAATTAAGTGATACTGTGTTTACTGTTGCTGGTTCTGGAAATAACCTTAACAATTTTAATATCTAATATGGCAATATCAAAAACAATATCACGTTTGGGGGAAACTAGAAAACTAACACTTAGCGGTAATCCCGGTGCTAAATTTGAATTATATATAAAACAAAGTAGTAATTATTACAACTTTGATACAGATAAGTTTCAAACTGTTATAAAGACATTAAAGTCAGAGATACCTTCTAACGGTAGATACACTAAAAATATAATTATACCAGCAGTCACATCTAATACTAGTTACGATTTTTATGTAAGACCTATAGGTGGTACTACTAGTAATCTTGTTACTACTAACGAACAAAAAATAGGGACGTTATTCCAAAAAGGAGCTGTCACAGCTACATTTACTACAACTGAAGATACAACTTTAGCTATACATAGTGATTTAACTGGAGGTACATTAACTAGGGCGAACGTTCCGTTGACACAAACAGGAGCTGTAACAGAAGCTAGTAGTAAATTCGTGTATATACACACTATACCAACTTGGGATATTGAAACAGGTGGTGCTTGGACATTATCTAACGCGGTTAAAACTACTGTTGATAGATTTGACAAAACAATAGTTTACGTGGCAGACGGAACAAATATAGCTTCTGGATATTCTGTTACGGGAGAAAATATTATTGATGAAATAACAGTGTCAGCGATTAGTGGTAACAAAGTTACTTTATCAGCAGCGCAAAGATTAGTAGATGGACAAAGATTAACTTTTTCAAAAGACGAATGGGAGTTTAAAAACATAAGAGCTAAAGCCACGGGTAGTGGAACCGCTTCTGTTACAATGTCAAACACTACAGAGATACAAAAAGTAGGTATAGCAGATATAACTGTTGAATTAGAT
>Ga0208010_1000098_pt1 | contig 27083 bp, 10 predicted proteins | sample 2_EtaG_FD_184074 | JGI IMG/M metagenome (GOLD analysis project Ga0208010, IMG submission 184074) | Marine viral communities from the Subarctic Pacific Ocean - 2_ETSP_OMZ_AT15125 metaG (SPAdes) (version 2) | ecosystem: Environmental > Aquatic > Marine > Oceanic | place: Pacific Ocean | collected... | reverse complement strand
AAGCCCCAGAAGCGGCAGAATAACAAATGGACCTCCAGAGGCCGTAGGATCCTCTGAGAGAGCTTTGAATTATCAGGGTGCTGGGGTACCCTGAATCAAAGGTATGGCCTTAGGGGCCGCATAAGGAGCTTAGAATGGGTGTAGTAATTGGCATGGGAGCTCTAGCAGCTGGTTCTGCTATATTTGGCTCCATGATGCAAGGACAGCAGCAGGTAGCAAATAATGCTATACAGCGTCTTCAATTCGAGGAACAACAGTTCCAGCAAAAGATGCAGAACCAAGTTAAGAATCGTCAGATTGCTCAGGCTAATGCCGCTAAGTGGATGGCTAATAGGAATATAGCCAAGTCAGCTAATAAGGCTAGGGCTGAAAAGGAATTCTGGTTAGGTTATAATTTTGATAACGCTACTGGACAGTTTTCTCGACAGTACAACCAAGTCAACGCTCGACTACAGTCTGTAATGCAGACCAAGAATCTAAACCCAAGCAGCGGAACAGCTCGATCATTAATGAACGGAGCTTTAAGCCAAGCCAAGAAAGGATTAATTAACCAAAGAACAAAACACGGTAATGCTTTGTTATCTGCCCAAAGAGAACAAGAAGGAATTCTGGCAAAGAGAAATTTTGGCTATGCTTCTCAAGTTAAGTTTATGCCAAGTACACTATACCAGCAATCTGATTCTAGTATTATGTCTAATGCACTAACTACTGGCTTAGTAACTGGGGCTGCCGCTGGTGTGGGTGCTGGTTTAAGTACTTACGTTGGAATGAAAGACGCTGGGTATCAAGGGGGAGATGGCTCCGGCGAGTGGAGTAGTCAGTTCCAATTCTTATTCGGTAGTCCCAATCCGTGAGTAATCATAAAGGGTATAAACTATGTATGAAACTTTAAAAAACCTTGCTACAGGAATAGAATCTAATGTTCCTTCTGTGCGAGAAATTTTTGGGCATCAACAAATTACTACTAATAAAGAATTCTTAGTAAGAACAGCCGGTATACCAGCATGGGATAGGTGGTCTCTGTGGAATTCCGAAATAGCACAGCCTTGGGAGTTTACTGAAAACAATAAAGAAGAATATTGGAATACTTTCCAAGAACTCTGGCCTGATACTAAGGAATCTGGAGATTCTTTTATTAGAGAAGAGGTTTTTAATAGTTTTAAAAACAAATCCTCAGAGGAACAGGAACAGGTTTTCCGGGAAAAGTTTAGAACATGGCCGGATTCTTTGTACCCAGAATTAGAAGAACATTATCAAAGCCTGAAAACTAAGAACGATACTAAGCAATTAGAAAGAACTATCGTTTTACATAGGCTAGAACTTGGAAAGATTCTAAGTGGTTTAGAATATGAGTTAGATGCTCAGGTCCCTTCTGAAGTACATACTAATGAGTGGCTACGTTTATATCGAATGGGTTATGGAAAAGAAATCTCAACAGAAAACGGGAGACTTGGTTTTCCTAAGGATGGAACTAGGGTACCCGCTTATACTATTACAGATACCGAAGAAGAAATGAGTGTAGAAGAACAACTAATCTATCTAAAATATTTAAAGCCAATGGTAAAAGACAGAATGTCGAGGCTTAATAAGTTAGCTTTAAAAAGACAGGTGGAACAAGAGAAAGAAATCGTTGCTTCTTTGTCTACTCAACTAAACAGTCCTTATGTTTTAGACGAGCATCGATATAATATTATTATTGATACTGCGAAAGCTTCAAAAAATCCTAAAGAAGTAACAAAATCTATGATACAGTCTTCGATCCAGTCTAAAATTAAAACAGGGGTTATTAAGAATAACCAACAGCTTATTGCTAATTATAAGAATTTGGTTGAAGGAATAAAGACCACAACAGAAAGGAGACTTGGTAATGGAACAGCCTAATTATCACGTTCAGGCTCCTACTCCAGAAGCACCAGCGACTCCTTTTATTCCGGTTTCTGGAGAAGAGATGACGGGATGGGATACTCATTTTTCTGAAGAAAATCTGAATCATTATTACAAAAATATGCAAGCTTTAATTAAAGCTCCTTATGAAATAACATCTACGGTCGTAGAAGGTATACTAGATTTAAAGAAAATAGAGATAGCGGAGAAAAGGGCGCTCGCCGAGACGCAGCGTGAACAAGATGTGGCGGCAATTCGGGCGGATCTGGCCGCGAAAAGCCTTGACGGCGGGGTGGTGACGAAGCCCAAAATCGTAAAGGACCCGGAGACAGGTGCTCCAACCGTTGTGGACCCGGGAGCAGAACCAGAGAAAAAGCAACTCCCCGGTTATGGGCCGCTGCCCGACCCCTCCGAACAGGAGCCAGCTACTGCTGAGCCAGATGATAATTCCGATAATGACGGCAGTCTAATAAACGAGGTTCCCGGATGGAATATATTTACAGAGCCAGAACCGCCAACAGAAAAAGATCTAGAGAATAGCCGAGCCTCGGGAAGAAATCTTGGAGAAACGATAGTTAGAACTGGTTTTGGGTATGGAACGGCTAGTACTGCTATTACGCTTTCGGCTATGGGTGGGGTCCCCACAGTAGAATATGATGCCGCTTTGGCCGAAGAACAGAAATTCCAACAATGGTATAGACAATACGCTACTGAATGGGGTTTGAATCCAAATCCCGATGATCCTCGTCACCAGTACGATTATAGAGCGGCAATGCGGGCTGGTGCAAAACCCGATAAGAAGGGGCATTGGCCTTCAAAGTTCAAGATGAAAGGCCATGAAAATCTAATTGTCGATGGAGTTGATACTAGTACAAATCTTCCTGTGGAGACTACAGCTGACTCTAATATCAGTGATGCACTATTTAATATGGTAAAAACAAACGAAGGTCTTAGACTCAATGCTTATAAAAATGAAAAAAAAGGAGGAGGACAAGAAAAGTATTATACTATTGGAGTGGGTCATTATCTAGACGGGGGCGAGGAAAGTAGAAAACTTATCGGTATCGTATTACCCGGTGTTTCTTATAAAGACGTTCAAGAGGGTCGGGTTTCTCTTACGAAATCTCAAGCAGAACGGTTGATGGTTTTAAATATTCGAGAAAAAAGAAAACAAACTATTAAGGTCTTAGAGGGTGGGAAATATAAGTGGGAAGAATTGCCACAGAACTTAAGAAATCATCTTATTGATGCTACTTTTAGGGGAAGCTTTATCCCGCATATAAATGACGAAGGACAGCAGATAGGTTCTCCAGCTACAATAAAATTAATTAAAGAGGGAAAGTTTAGGGAAGCCGCAAGAGAATTTATTAATCGCGATGATTATAGAAAGGCAAAGGAGACAGGAGTAAACCGGGGTATTATTAAAAGAATGGATGCAGTACGTGACGCTCTAATTCATGCGGCGGAATACTTCGAAAGACAAGGAGCTTAGAATGGGATTATTTTATACAGCACAGAATATGATTGCAGGCTTGAGGGAAAGAAAGGATCGGAATCTTGAAGCCGAACGAAATTCTGTTTTAAATAATTCTGCGTATAACGAAAGAAGTACTGTTAGTAATTTCTTAGACACTAATAGAACTCCTCAGCTAAGCTCTGGTCCTTCTTCTATTTCCCATGCAGTTCAAGCTATGGAAGAAGAAAAGACACACCCCTCACCTTCCTTCTTTCCTATGGGTGATACAAATTGGGGATCAGGTAGTAGAAAACAAGACTTTAAAAATCTTCTTTTAGATGTAGGAAATCAGTTCAGTACCAAAGAAAATCCAATAGATCCCGATACCTTAGATGCGTATTTTAAAAAGTCACAGCCAATAACTTATATGGATGGACAAGATGTAGTTTATCAGGGCAGAGGCTCTGGTCCTCAAGTTCAAATTAGTGAGGTTTTAGATGGCACAGTTCCTAGTAAGGACGCGGCTAGAAAAATTTACCTACAAAATACTGTAGACGAAGCCGTTAAAACCTCTGATGAATCTTTTGCTGCTTATAAACTCTTAGAGGAATCTACTTTCTCACCAGAGGAAGGCCGATACTGGTCTGTTGAAGATTTCTTGAGGCTTAATGAGGATGGTTCGACAGAAGGAACAAGAATATTAGGAGAGATACTATATAATATTGTTGATCTTGGAGCACTTGGGTTTTCAGGAGTAAACGTAGACCCCGGAATGACCGGATTGGTTGGGTCTATGGTAATACAAACTCCGAAAGTACAACAAATGTTTCTTGATATAACAGAAGGACTTCTTTCTGTAATTTCTTCGGAAGAACTTAAGGGATTCTCTGTGATGAGAGCTATTCGTACAGCTGTAGATGGCTTAACTCTAGATAAAAATCCTCCGGGAGATAAATCTCTTAATGTTAGTAGATTGTTTGAACAAATCCATTGGCCTTGGGAACCCCTAGGAGATATGCTAGATTCCGATACTGTAAATAAACTCAATGAAGAGTTACCGGGTTTATTAGATCAGGTTGTGGAAGATGAAAATAGTATGTATAATAATCCAGCTTATACAAGAAGCTTAACCGACCCATACCAAGAATTAGCACCTCCATCACCTCTAACTGATCCTTCTTTCGGTCCTCCTATACTGGGATCTTTAGGCTTCATTGCAGCATCTGCCTTAGGAGCTGTAGATACTGACGAACTATTCAACCGAATGATAAAAGCACTTCCTGAACAAAGAGCGTGGTATGAGGCAAATTTGGAACCGATTTCTCAGGTAGAATACAAAACTGTTTGGGAATACGAACGAGCTCAAGATCAACGTACAAGATATATCATTCAGCTTACCAAGGCAATAGGAAATCAAATAGATTTTATTGATGAGCAAAGTCTTCCTTCAGCCCCTATGATAGACTATAGAGAAAATATAGACGAGATGTACATGAACTTAATCGGGTGGTTAGCTGAGAGAAACCATGTGTCTTGGGAGGTGTATGAACCTTTAGATGGCGCTTTAAATTCTAATGCGTGGAGGAAAACTTTTCCTAAAGAAATCACGGATTATATAAAACCGAAAGATGCCGACGGCAATCGCCCTAAACTGACGGTAAATACTCCCGAAGAGCTGATTCAATACGTTCTCGACCAAGATCTAGACAAAGAAAAACGTAAAAGAAGATCTCAAAGGACGGGTCTTCCCGGTGAAGAGAAAGAACTAACAAGATTGCAATACTTTAATCACTTCCTCCGAGAAGCCGGGAAACCGGAGTTTAATAGTTGGCAAGAAGTCGTTGAGCACGCTCGATATCTAGCCACCGATCCAAATGTTGAGGCTTCCGATGAAAATATAGCGTTTATACAAAAAGTAGCGGAAGTAAACGCAGCTGTGAATCAGTTTTATGCGGCTGAATCGACAGAGATATTTAATTTAAGAGGCGCTATTAATGCATTTTTAAATCCCTCCGCTAATTCCGAGTATCTACAAGACTTCATGAACGGAAAAGTTTATGGTCCGCCTCAAGAAAAAAACCGCTCCGCAGATCTTCTAAGTATGGGAGTAGAAGCTGAACTTAACAAAGCCTTTAAAGAACACTATACTCAATTAACTGGAGATACTGACGATCATTTTCTGCGCTTTATATCAACGGCTGAGGACCCCGGAGGATATAATATTAATTGGCACGGTCAATCCCCCGCAGGTAGAGTAGCGGCCATGCGAACTTTTTTTGATTTTGAAGAAAAATATGGAATCGAACTTCAAGCTTTAGGAGCAGCAAAAAAGATGTATGCTGGGGGTTTAGAGAATTTACACTTATTGTTTAATATAGAAAAATTTAACAGGGATGATGAAAGTAGAGCTGCTGGAATACAGGCCGCTTTTCTTATCACAGACTTAGGGGTTTTAACAGGTAATGAAAACCTATCAGCAAGACAAGCTTTTTTTGATAGGCTAGGAATTGAGGATGAGCGGCAAATACTTCTTTTAGCTTTGATAGAAGAGCTCAAGGAGGCTGGAGTACTTACTTATTCTCTTGGCATGGGTTTAATAGACGATCCTAATAACTTAGCAAACCTTATTCAAGGCGTTGGCGATGCGGCGGAGACTATAACTACCTTAATGACAGCGGATGAATGGTCTGTGGGTAACATCCCGGATGCAGCGAAGGATGCCTTCAAACAAATCAGGATGGATTTGGGAAAGATTGACTCTCTGTTCTTCTCCTCAAAGCCCGTGGAAACAATCGAAGCCTATCTGATAGCAAGTGGTTGGCAGGATTTAAATATCCTTGATGAGAATGGGCTTTGGAAAACTCATGAGATGATGCTTACTTCTTTAGGTCTAGAGATAGCGACAAACGAAGAAAAAGACTTTAAGAAACTAAGCCCAGCTAAACAAAAAATAGAAATTTTATCAACCATTTCTTTAATGATAAATAATCCCTTAATTGATCCCAAGACAGTAGCAGTTTTAATGCAATTACCTATGTTAGGTGGGGATGTTGAGGGAGATAAAGTTGGTCTGCCGGTTACATACTTAGCTAGGTGGTATGGATCAGCTAATTTAGTACGGGATGATAATAAGCCTACTGTATGGAGAAGAGCAGATGGCGGATTGGATGTGGCACCTAAGGAAATAGTAGATAGTCTTAATGCCGCAGCCCACCCCCCAACTGCCGATGATGCTGAAGAGGTAGGCCGCAACCTTCCCGGACACGATGACATCATCAACGAGACAATAACTGCTACTATTCGACATCCAGATAACACCCCTTGGTTCAGCAGTACATATTCTGATTTTACAAATGATAGGGTAGGAGTGGATACAGTTAGTAATAGAGGTTGGGTCATGAGACACTTCGGTCGCTTCGGTTTGTTTCGGAACGATAAGCTATTTGATCCCGCTAGTGATGAGTTGCTAGGTTATACTAGCGGCTGGCATAAATGGGCATATACAGAGCCCCGACCTGAAAGGGTAGTACGATTTTTAGTAAGTCATGTGGACACTAATGAGGTTGGGATTTTAAACGAACGTACAGGCGAGAGATCTCTAGATAATGTAGCTACAATAAGTGGAATCGATGTTAGAGTTTCAGAAGAAGAACGAAGTAAGGGGATAACGCCGTTAATAAAGCTTGCAATGGAAGTCTCAAGAAGGGCAAAAGATACTGAGACTGCTCTCCAAGAAGCAAAGGTTTCTCGGAGAGCAGAGGCTGCTCGGATAGCAGCTGAGAAGCCCAATCTAACTCCTATAGAAGCTGTTATGATGGGCCATAGATATGGCCCCGGTCAGGTCAGGTTCTTTCCTTCCACAGAACCAACAGATGATCCGATCGACGGGAGAGATGTTAGAGAGCTTATAATGACGGATGTTTTGTTTACATTCTATCATTTATTAGAGGGCCCAGTAGTAATGAAAGGTAAAGGCTGGGTCGGGCCGGATTCTCCAGTCAGAGAAGATGTAGAATGGGATACTAAGGATGGAGAGGTCCACCCTGCCGGATCATTAGTTTCTATGAGTGGCATAACTTTCGGAGGAAATCTTAATGAACTTCCCCGTCCAGATCTTCCAAAAACAATATATAGTGAACCTACAGATACTGAAAGACCTGCAAATTACATAGGTACTTATAATGTAGATCCTAATCCTTTCTACTATATCCATGATCCTTCAAATAGAGGAAGTTTGGCTATACTAGTAAATACTAATAGTGGGCCACAACTCATCAGCGTAGACCATCTTAACATACCCCTCAACCAAATCAACTACTATCACAATCTACATATCCCTAGTAGTATAGTTGGGTGGGGGGGATGGAGAACGTGGTTAGGTTATAATAAAGGAATGCTATTTGATCACGCTAGTAATAATGATACAAGAGATTATACCCATCAAGATTTTTCTTATAGTAGATCCAACTTGCATCCAGCTGCTATTTCAAGTAACTCTTCCAGAAAATGGTTTCCTCCTCGGTATAGTAATGAACGATTAAAATTCTCAGAGGAAAACCTGTTCTACAAAGAAATGTCAGGGTCAGAATCAAAACAGATAAGACACTATGATCAGACAGAATAGGAGATCTATTTAAATGCCAAGAAATATTTGGGCAGACAGTCCACTTCCAATTTATCCTACAATCTTTCAACTCGAAAATATGGAAGATGTAAAAGAAGAACGTAGGAAACGTTTTGAAGAGTGGTCTAACCTACCGATACAAGGGCTGTTTAATAGAAGTGCTGCTTCAAAAAGGGCAGAACATACAAACAAAGGAAAAAGTTACAGGGGTTTCCTAGATTATGGTCAAGCATCGTTTGAAAGTTTTGCACAAGATTATACCAGAGGTATCTTTGCTCAGAATACCGCTAATATTAAATACGTAGCTGATCGTATTTCTTCTATTTTCGGTGAGGATAAGTACACAGGAACTATTTTAGAACTAGATGAACGAGCCCAGAGGTATCTACAAACAGGTACTGAGTTATCGGGCTGGAATATGGTAGACCAATGGTCTGGTATATCCCATGGGAAAGAGGATATCACAGATATGCTGGCCAGTAATCCTCCTCCGGGATGGAGCCCTAAAGATGCAGTAGATATTCTTTTAGAAAGAGATCCCGAAAGAGCTAACTTTCTTTTAAGGCAACTGGGTTCTGTTGACAGTCTTTATACTCTTACCAAAAATGCTAGAAATCCAGCACAGTTCTTCTATCTGTTAGGAGATGCTGTAAGAAAAAAGGAAATCGGACAAAGTATTGAAGACTTTGGTGAGAGACATGGTACTCTTTACTGGACAGCAGACTGGGTAAAAAACCTATTGGTTAATGGCGTTATTAATGATCCTGATATGGTTACTAGTACGGGAATTTCTTTATTGCTTGGTATCTTAACAGGAGGTACTTCTTTAGTAGCTTCAGGAGTATACCAACTTACAAAATCTATAAATAAAACTAGGAAAGTATTAAGAATAACAAGAGGTCTTCAAAGAGCCCAAAACTATCTCCCCGAAACCGTAGGTCCTCATCTTTTAAGAAAATATCTTTGGAAAGAGGGTTATGCAAGAGGAAAGGGGTTCAAGGGGTTTTTTGTAAGAGGGTTAAAGAATATTCCCGGTAATGTTGCAGAAGGTGCTCTTACTGGGTTTATGGCTGAGGTTAGAAATCAGTATAGAAAAATGTACATGCATGATCAAAAGGAATTAGACTGGGGAAGAATTGGTTGGGAAACTTTATTCGAAGCCATAATTTCTCCGGCTATTAACCCTGTCATTGGTTGGGGTTATAAAGGCATAGGCCTTGGTGGTGGTCTTCCCCTGTCTTTAATGGGCCATGGTCTACGAGCTAGGGCTAAGGCTGGTGGAACCCTCGCTAAAAATATACTTTCCATCAGTAAAAGATCAAAGATATTCTTAAGAGCCGAGACGGCTGAAGGTTACCTAAAACAGCTCGAAGCATTTGATTCTGTGCGAGGAAGCTTAGACCAACTATTGCTTGAAGGAGCTGATTCTTTATCGTTTGGAGAACTCCTTGAGGGCGAAAGCCATAGCCTTAGTTTGGCTGTTATCTTCGACAAAATGGGAATTTCTCCAGAGCATTCCGGAGAAATTTTAGCTGAAATTTTACAGGATATTACACCAAACGAAGAGGGATATACTACAGAGGAATTACTTGGTGTTGTGGTAGAACGACTTATTGAAAGTGAGCATACTGGTACTATCAGTGAAGACGCAAAGGATGCAATTATTATGAGGGTCAATTATTCCCTATTGATTGAACAGATAGCTAAAGAATCTACAGAAGAGATAAGTCTGGAACAAGCTGCGGATGTTTTAGCAGATCAACCAGAACTACTCTTGCCTCCCGAAATCCGAAATATGTTTGAGGAGACTAAAGAAGACAGTTGGAGTGAAAAGACAAACGAGGAGAAGCTAAGTGCGGTAAGCGACTTTTTTAACCAGCATCTTAATGAGGTGGGCGATCTCCGACATAAAACTATTTTTAGTTGGGAAGAAATCCTAAGAAACATAGATACAGCTACTGAGGGTGTATTTACGGGTGAGGATACGTCTACGACTGTAAATGAAGAGGGAGATATAATTACTAGTGAAGCTGCACAGACGGGAACAGAGACCGCAGAAGAAAGAACAGCAGGAGCTCTTGCTAAAATAACAGCCAAAAAAACCCAGTTGGGTCAAGAAGTAAAGGAACTTCAGGAAGAATTTGAACAACTAAATGATGACCAAGACTCCGAGAAAACAGACCTAGCATCAGAAGTGCAAGGGAAGAGGGAAGAAATTGATAACCTAAGCGGTTTAGAAGAACAGCTTCAAATTTCATTAGAAGAAATGAGAAGCCTTACGAGTTTTACAACTAGAGTAGAATTTGAAATGCTTCAAAACTTTAAAACCGAGTTAGAAGCTATAAATAAAAAGCTAAACGAAATCGAAAGGCCAGAATGGAAAAAGATCGAAATACAGCATAGAAGATTAAAAAGAATTCTATCAGTCCTTGTAAACAGGGCTTATGACAACCTACAAGAGACTAAGAGTACAATTACACTTACTGATAAAACTAAAAAAGCTTTACGTCGGCTGATTAATTTTATGGAAGATACTGAGCTGGATACTACACGATTAGAAAAATTATTAGACCAGCAAAGTGTGAAAGCGGATAAATTTAATAAACTTGTTAAAAAGACAGAAGAAGACTTTATACAAATAATAGAAAAGGGATTACAGAAAGAGGTAGATCCCCAAACCGGAAAAACATATTGGGAGGCTTATAAGGAACTACAGAGCAAAAAAAAGAAGAAGAAAAATGAATACCAGAACTATGCGTCTACTATACGTATTAGACAACAGAGGGTTCAAGGCAGAAACTTAAAAAGAGCACAAGATGGTATTATTGCCTTAGGTCATCAGCAAGAAGTAAGAAGGGTATTGAGAGAATTAGAGAAGCACTTTGAAGCCGTTGTTAAAGAGCGAAAAGCTGCTGCTGGTCCTCGTGAGGCTCGTCCAACCGAGGCTCCTACCTCCCTATTCAACCGACCCGATCCAACAATAGAAAACTGGAATGATGCTGCACAAGTAATAGACCATAAAGTTAATGAAATGCCAGTTGAACAAGCTGTTCGGTCTATTGAAAAAGCTATAGCAACTATAAAAGAAGATCCTACTATACCCGAGCATATAAAGACTATGCTGTTAAAAAAGGCAGAAAATAAGATGGTGGGTCTTAAAAAGGATTTAAAGTTAAAACAGATTGCCGATAAAAAGGGAAGACGCTTTTTTGATGTAAAGGATTGGCTTGCTGAAGACTTTGGTGAATCTGGATGGGGCCATGTCGTAGGTGGAGATATTCTGGTGTCGGTTGTGGTTGACGGAGATGGTCATTTAGATCCAGCATTTAATGTCGATAATCAAGGCATATTTGTAAATAGAGGGCCGGGACAAGCTGCAAGAATACGCCTTCAAAACAAAGGTGGTATGGCTCCGTTACTCTTTGGTGATACTGAGCTAGGTAAGCTGGGAATAGAAGTCTCACAAAAAGGTGAGCCGGTAATAAAAACCAAAATACCATTAAAAGATGCACTAGTGCCTGATGCAAAACTTAGGGCTCTAGATGTCATCTTGAATGAATTAGATGCCCAAGGACGTACAATAGATGATGCTATTGTTAAGAAAATAGCTGATAATCTAGGTATTTCTGAAAGTGTAGTTAAAAGCCGTGTATCACCAGCTGAAGCTACAGTTACTGAGCAAGCCGAAGTTACCTTTACTCTGGATGAGATGATGAGAACTCGTGTAGTAACAAAAGATGGTAAGAAGATTACTATGGGTGGCTGGGTAGCCCCAAGTTCCAGTCACTCTCAAAATTATTTTAATATAACAAGAGGATTAGAAGGTGAAGCGCTTGTGAAAGTACAGAACGAAGAACTTACTGTAGACAAAGCTAGAGAAATGTTAAAGGATTCTCATGATCAAGTAATTAAGAGATCTAAATTTGAAACGCCCAAAAATAGTTCAGATGTCATCAGTATTCTTGAGGCTCTGAGAACTAAGGGTCAAATACCGATGCCGACAAAAACGAGGGCGGATGTTCTGGAGAGGAGTACTCCCGGAATACCTGATAGAGTATGGTCAAGTGATATAGAAAAACTTAACACTTGGACCAGTGCATTAACATTTCTTCAAGAATTATATTCTAGCGATCACACAATAGTTGAAGATGGAGAATACCTAGTAGCTGAGGGCCAATTAGCAGAAATTAGACATCTTATCTCAGCCCTTAATGAAAGAGGACTTGATTGGCGAACGTTAGCACGGCAAGCTATTATAGGAAACCCATCTCCAGAAGAAATTCACATGTATAATCTTAAGAGCGTAATCGAAATAGTCCAAAGAGAACAAGCCCGTTCCGCTAATGAATTAAAAGGTTGGGTCAGCGAAGCACTTGATGTTTTAGGGGAAGAAAGGGAACAGCATATTCTAAATAATATTGAAACCCTTAATCTTGTAATGGTTAAAGATTATCTTAATACTTTACGACATAGTTTAACACCTATATTACAGATAAACTATGCAGTACATGGTTTTATTTCAAGCGTTAACCTTATTACAGGTAAAATTACGTTCCAAGGAGACTCGCATAATGGCCTTTTATTTAAAAAGGCTGTAATAGAGGCTATGACAACCAGACTAAATACTTTTTTACTTAGGTTCTCTGATACTAAGAAACTAGCAAAACTAAATAAACTTAGAAGTAGACTAGGTTTAGATTCAGTAAGGAGCCATTCTGCGGTTCAACAAACAGTTGAAGAGATTATTGAGAATCTCCATGTACTGGCCCCGCCGAGGGAAAGCATAGAGTGGACAATTGAGAACTTTGGAAATGGGGAGTTAGATTGGGCTTCTCCAGAGGATGTTGGACATGGCCTTATAGATGTATTGTCAGATAAGGAGTTGAGTATACAACGAAGTCTTAGTGTTGTAGAAGGACAGAACGAAAGTTTTAGAAATGAGGACGATGCAGGTGAAGGTGGTATATCGCTTCGTATTGCTACAGCAGGTATTGGGGGACTAAATAAAGCCAGTAAAACACCGCTAGCTAAATTTGTCGAAATGCAAAATAGAGAAAGATTTAATTTAAGAGTTAAAGAGATTTTTAATTTAGAAATGACTGAGAGTGTTAGAGAAGCTTTCGAAACATGGATTAACGAAGCTAATACTTCTGAAGGCACCCCAAATCCATTGGGAGTTATCTTCGGTGCAGGAATAGCTCCTGAACTTATAGGGGGTGCTTTAGACCAGTCTATACCAACCCTGTCTCAGCTACATTCTCTCTTATTAGATTATCTTTTCAATATGCCCAATATGGGAATCTCTACAATCTTTGATCAGATTACTAGTTCCAGAGATGCTGATCTTATGTTTAACCCACAGTGGAAACATGGTTCAACAGTTCTAACTCAAGGCGATGATATAGATCTTCCTATTTGGCGCTGGGGAGAGGCTTTTTCAATAGAGATGATGGGACCAGCTTTACACGGCCTTGTCGAGGAAGTTATTGATTATCATAATGAACAATATAAGAAGTGGAAAAACGATAACCCGGATTTAGATACTAGTGAAATCTATTCAGACGCAAACCATGTCGATAGAAACGCAAGCTTTAGGCATGAGTGGAAACTTGCTTCCTTAGCCCTTGTTCCGGGAGCTATGGAGAAAATTATTACACAATTGACAGAGGCAGATGAAGTTGGGTTTACTAAGGCTATAGAAGAACACGGTTTATTAGGAGCTGTCTTAAGAGAAACCGCTACCGATGCACAGCTTGAAGATATTTATGGTGCTGGGCTCTTGAATCTTAAAACTGCTATAGAAACTTTAAGAACTAACAGGTCACAAATAGCGAACGATTTAGGGATTATAGGCGAAGCTATGCGGCATTTAGAAGGTATTACAAAGGTTGAGCAAATAAAGACCAGTAAAGACCCTGTTGTTGTAGCCTTAAGAGCAGTAATGAAAGTACCCCTCATGCGGACAGGTTATGAAGCAGGTAAAGAAAACTTTAAAAAAGAATTCTTTACTCCCCAAGGCAAGGGTTATGAGGCTATGGAGCAACTATATGAAGCAATGGACCAAGAGTTTACAGCTCCTCCTGAACCGGTATTAAAGAGTTTGGAAAACATTCTCTTTAATCTTAAGATTACTCAATTAGGTATTGCACTTAGTGAAGCCTATACTAGAGCCGAAGTAAGTAAAATGAATCTTATTGAAGCTACTACTGGTGTTACTAAAGATCTAAGAAATACCGTACTTAAGCTTTTAGGGGTTGATCATAGAAAGTCTTTAGGTAAAGTTGATATTGCAGAAATGACAGAAAGATGGAGTGAGCTTCAAGCAACAAAAAAAGCTATGACCCCAAAGGGTGATGACATTACAATAACCCGAAGAAACTCTGCTGGAGCAGTTATGGGATCAGAAACAATTCAACGAAATACCGAACAGTCTGAAAGCCCAGATCCTGACTTTACACCAACCATAGTTCGATTAGGGGAGTTAAAAAAACTATGGGAAGAAAATATGGACTTAGCTGCGGAGCTTACTTTTAAAAGAAGAAGAAAAGACGGAACAGAAGAAGGAGCGGTTGATCATGAAGCTGTTCAGAGAGAATATAAGGAAAGATACAATAAGCAATATAAAGCAACAGAAGAATTTTTTGCGGAGATAGAGAGACGTGGAAACGGTATGTTAGTATCTGAGCAAGATATCCAAAGGTTAAAGGATATTTGGAGACCGGATATGCCACAAATTCAAAACGCTACCTTCAGAGCTATGAATATGCTAGGTGCTTCTGGACACACCTTCAACCGAAAAAGAGCGGCTGCTGTAGCAGAATCCCTTGCACTCTCTGGTGTTGATCTAGACGAAATGATGGGACACTTAGTTGGACATAGCGTCTACCTTGGTGTGGGGACCTCCCCAATGTCTGGGAGATTATATTCAGCACATGCTTCAAAATTTAATATTACTGGTCAAGCTATAGATCGTGTTGCAACTGTTTTAACAGGCATAAACTATGCTGGGCAAAAGATTACTAGTTATGAGCAGTATTTTGAGATAAGACAAGGGGAACACGAAAATAATGGAGACGAGTGGAATACCGAAGCAAAGAGTAAAGTTCTTGAAGAATATTTAGAGTTTAAAGGAGCGGAAGAAACTCTGGGCCTGTTTGACCTAGTAGATAATGCTTATCATGAAATGACCCTAGAGGAGGCTGAAGTCGCAATCGAGAACATTTTATATAAACAAATTATGCTGTGGTGGGCTTCTTACGGAAAACTTCCCAAATCAATATTTCCTAATTATACTGCCGAAGACAGTGATGTGCTTTTTAATCAAGACTTTGCAATGAAACATTTAGAGAGTCAAGAAAGAATGGGTGAGGAATTACAAGCTGAACAAGCCTTAGAAGAACAACTAGGACCTAAGGCTTTGCAGCTTAAAAGTAAATTTGGATTATTTAATAAGGGTGTAGCTGAGAAACTCAATACGGCTCCAAGAGTATATGTTAACTCAGAATCAGAGGTTACTCACTATATTAATAACTCTCAACAACGCGGCATCTTATCTTTATCACCCCAGTATACTAGATCGGCTTTTACAGATCGAGGTATCTTTGCTTTACAAGAAAGCGTAGTTCATCATAAACTAAAAAATATATTAGGTGAGGATTTTGAGTATGGGATGGATGAAGATACATCTCTTGAAGATAAGACTATATGGGGTTGGACTAGTGCCTATGAAGGCTCTAGGTTTGCTCCTCCGCAAAGAAGAGTGATTGATTATCTGGCTAGGTTTAATGAGACTCCTGAAGAAAACATGTTTGCTGCAAAGACCGCGAAAGACATAGATAACTGGGTACAACGGGTTTATGGTGATAATGAGTTAGCAGAATTATATAAACACCCCAGTGAGCTATACCCTTATTATTGGTTGGTTAAGAAATTATCTGAAATTAATGAGGAGTTTACTAGATATTCTAAATCTAATCCTGATATAGACGAGCTTAATATACGAAGAGAACAGTATCTTGAGAGAATACACCTACTTTCAAAAGTAGCAAGAAACCTAAATAATTGGGAACACTCTAGTATTATACTCGAAAGACCAGATCAACCTCTTGCTATAACGAAACTTATAGAAGCAGGTGAAACTTATGCAGACGCTGTTACTAATAACAGATTAAGTCCAACGCCTATTGAGGAAGAAATAGACTTTGGTACAGTTCTTTATGAGGGTACTGTTATAATTAAATCTGATGACGAACAGGCTGAACTAAAGGAACTTATCAAGCAAGGCGAGAAGTTCGCAGAATATGTAAGAAAGGCTCCTACGGGTACTGCTGCTAAAATTCCACAGGGTAGAGATTCGTTTGCTTATTTACCTAACCTTTTAATACAGGATTATGTTTCTAAGGTACTTAAGGATTTTGAGTATGAGGGTCAAAAACCCTATAAGCATAAAGAAGAGAAATGGTTCAAGGATCCAAGTAGGTGGGAGAAGGATATAGCATTAGACCACCGCCCGGCGATCTGGCATCAAGTTAGAAAACTAGCTTTGTCGGGCGAGCAAACGCCAATTTCACTGACTTTTGATATAACCAAAGTAGAAAATCAGGACTATAGTCATGCATTATCTTTGCAGCAGCAATTCCCAATGACGGTTGAAAGAGACGGAAAAGAGATTCCTATGCAATCCGCCCACTCACTTTCTGAACTAGGCTTTGCTTTTAAAGTCCTGATACCTAGAGAATATAAGTTGATTGGCGGAAAATTTAAGTTAGCTTTAACTCCAGCAGCTGTAATAGACATGTTTAGTATTATTGATAATCACCATGTAATACATAGTTTAAATATGGCAGCAGCGGCAGGGAAAGTCTTTGGGTTTAAAAGAGGTCCAGAGGGAACAAGGGTTAAAGCAGATCCTTTACAAGATACTGTGCAAAGAGCAATTGGATATACTACAGAAACTCAAACAAACGAAGCATTCCAAATTAGCCGTGCTTTGGAAATGATTATTAATGTTACTAAAACACCGGAGACCAAAGGGCCACAGATGACAACCCCCGGTCCTTTTACCAATAAGCGTAGTTTAATTGATCTTGATGCCATTCAACGAGGGAGTAATATCGATCTACTATTGCCTTGGGTAGAAGCAAGGATAGCTCCGATAAAGGAGTTTATTAGTATATCCCAAAGACATGGCTTGGAAGGCTTTGGTGTGTTGTCTCGTCTAGAAGAACTGATTACAGGGGTTACTGAAGGGGATATAAAATCTGGTGGAGTAGCCTCTATTTTAACAGCCATGATTCATAATACAGGAGTATTATTAGAAGCTTCTGAAAGAGACTCAATAAGAGAAATCAATGAAGGACAATACTTGTGGATGTTAGATCCAAAGATTTATGATGTTGACCGAACCAACCAAAAGGGATTACAGGATGTAGGACCTCTTATTGAGGAAGCCTTTGGTTTGCAGCGACAGATGATTGTTCTTGAAAACAGAAACTCTATTGTTGGTAATCTACCATTTAGTCTTGCTGCTGAATCAATGGCTTATGACCTTAGTATGGGAATTCTGCCCCTCAGTGAAGAGTTACTTATGAATCCCGAAGATGCTTTCATCCAGAGATTAAAAAAAAGCGGAGAATGGGATGGTTTTTCTATAGATAATCCTGAGTTAACTCGGGTTGCGTACGTAGCCAGAACCACCGAACTACTTACTCAGTTAGGTTTAGCTGTAGACGCAACTAGCCCAGAATTCTCTGATACAGCGAACTGGATGAAAGATGGTAAACTTTATGTCTTAGATATAGAATCAGATCTTCAGCATGAGAGAGTAGTAGCAATAGCTTCTCTCGATACCAAGACTGGTGAAAGAAGTCATGGGGTACGGGATAAAGAGCTCACTAAAAAAGAAGCCTTAGAAATTCTAAGGAACTTAGAACAAAAAATAAACGATGGTTACAAAATAGTAACTTATAATGGAATAGGTTTCGATCTTAGAATTCTAGGGAAGATTGCTGGAGACATGCAGTTAGCTTCTAGGATTGCCGCAAGAGGTGTTGATTTAATGACCAATATAATGTCTTGGAACAATCGAACAAGTTCGAGGGGTTTAAAATTAGAAGCGGTGTCAGAAGCTTTGGGGGGAAAAGGCAAGACCGAAGAGAGTGGTGCATTGGCTATTCTCTTATGGGAAAGAAGTAGAGGAGTTATAGTTAGTAGAACCCATGTCAATGAACGGGGAGGATTTGATGCGCAAATAGAAACAATTAATAAGTTAACTCCAGAGAAAGCTCGGCAAAGATTAGAGGAATATAATAATAGGGATATAGAGCTAACAGCAGACTTATTCAAAAAACTCCAAGAGGCTAATAGTTTAGTCATTGATGGGGAAAGTCTCGATGTTGGTTCTCTAGTACCCGCTTGGGCTGAGGGACAAAATACAGCAACTTGGGGCACTAACTTAAATCGGAACTTCAGGGGCACAGAGTGGAGGACCACTCGTGACGGAATTGAATCTATCTTTGGTAAGCACGCCCTACCAGAAGATACATCAGGATTTATTAGGGAACTAAAAATCCTATTCCCAGATACGCCAGAGAGTGGCTTAAAAGAAAAGCTTGCTACTGTGGCTCTCTATCGATCTATACAATCTCAAGAAGCTAGGAATAAAATCTCTGGAGTCTATGGTCTTTCTTCTCCTCATCCTGTTCAAGAGGGAGCACCTGTTCCCCTGAAACACAGGATACTAGAACAGAATTATGCTAGAGATACACAGACTATGGTTGACTTTGCTAGAGATCAGGGAGGCCTTGTTAGAGAGGATCTTCAAGCCATAGCTCGACAAATTGGACTGCTCGAAAGTAGTGGTAGGGTAGATGGACAGCAAGCTAGATTTATGCGAATAATGGTATTAAATCTTTATGCTACTAATCCTTTATTGATACAAGACACTTCTTTTGATATAGATGCAAGAACTTTTGAGGGTGGGAAAGATTCCCATGGTAAATATTTTGTTCGATTTGGTCCAGACTTAAGAGATGTAAGTAGCCATCAATTCTCTGCTCTAGAACTCTTTGCCCATGAGATAACTCATGTTGCTCGAATTAAGTTTATTAAAGATAATGGTGCTGAGTGGAACTCCTTTAAATATCTTATGGAGTCTGGATCTGGAAAGAGTTATATAAAGAAACTAGTTCTTGCTTGGCATGGAGGACAGTGGACTTCAGAAGCTAGGGCTGAGTATAGAAAGTATACTACAAATACAGAAGAGTTTATTGCTGGCTTAGGATCATATCATTTATTACAAGACCTTCTCCCAGAAATTAGTAATCTTACTAATGAGGAAGCTGGAGCTAAAGCTAGGTCCACTAGTATTATCGAACGAATGATGGGCTTTGTCCACGGACTGTTCTTAGATCTTAGTCATGTTTGGCAAAAGATTACAAAGGATAGGAAAGATGTTGCTGATTTAATGAGTAGGTTATTTGGTTTAGATCCCCTTACTAAATTAGTCTTACCAGATGTAGGCAACCCACACCAAAGTTATGAAGCTATGGGCGGTGGTTTCCAACCTGTGTTCCATAATAACGAAGCTCCTAGTAAGGTAGATCATGATGAGCATGTTGAAATGGCAAGAAAACTAAAGGAACTAGAGGAAACAGAAGTTCTATCTTCAGAACAACAAGGAGAAAAGAGATTTCTAGAAACTAAACTAGATATTGTTGGTCCAACTGGTTTAAAGAGAAAGATGTATTATGGTAAGTATGAGGAATATACAAGAAAAATGACCTCTGATGAGGGGACCTTAGATCTTAGTCGTTTATTTATACAGACTGGAAACGAGTCGGAAGCGGTCTTGGCAGAGAAGGTACGTTGGATGGGTCAGTATATGTTAGACGATCTAGCAGAAAAGAAAGGGAACGAAATGCAACGAGGAGCTGCCCGAGCAGCAAGAGCTGTAGCATCGGTATTAAGTACAGAGCGTATTGATGTGCGTGGACTCGCTCAGAGCGGTGTCTCAGGCCACGTAGGTTCTGAATTTACTATGGGCTCAAGTTTATTGGTTGCCCGTTGGTTAACAAATCTTATTGATGGTAACCTAAATGTTTTTGAAGGCGACTTAATGACAACTTCAGGTGTTCACTCCTTAACGTCAGCTCTCAAATCTGCGGCTCTTGTTCAAAGCAGTATAGTTAGTCAACAACATAATTTAATTGACATAATTAGAGGACGTTTTAGCACGGCACTCCATGGTGCAGGGAAAACCCGTGGGATGCGAGCATCATCAAAAATTATTGCGGATAGTAGTTGGGGTATTTGGGCTACTTTAGTTGAAAACGAAGGGGCAGTAATTCAGCATACAGAAGAGGCAGAAGTTATCTTAAGAGAAAATTATTCAGAAGAACATGTCTTAGAAATTAATCAGTTGGTTTCTAATATGGCAAAAGAAATGCGAGCGTTTATGCAAAATATTATCTCAGATATGCAAGAACTGGGGGAATGGACTGAGGTTGGAATACATAATCCTTTAATGGGTTACCTCTTATCAAAAGACATAAAGAGTGCTGATATTAATTTAAGGTTTTCTGAGAGGATGTCTAATATATTTATAGACAATGTTAAAAACGAAGACACCCATGGGAGAATACAGCCTCACTTTTTATTAACCTCTAAAACTGAAGAAGGACATTATTTGTTCCCTGTGATAGATAGCATAGAAAATACCGTAGAAGATCTTTTGACACCAGAAGGTGAACCTCGTTTACCTATAATGTTTAATTTCCTTATGTCTGAAGTTTGGAAGATTGAGAATAGAGAAAAGCTGAGTTCTAAAGAGCGTATAATTGGAGAACCTATTGCAGATACCTTCGCTGATTCAAAAAATAAGTTTAGAAGAACATTTTTACAAAGCCTTAGGAATAGAGAAACTAGTATACGTGTGTCACTTAATACTGCTGTAGCAAGGATAAATAATAAGATGGCTGATGGTGTTGTTACTTGGGCTACCCTAGCTAAATTTGGGAGCCACGTTGGAGAACTAAATACTATAAAAAACGCTTATAGAGCTAATTTGAATCGGGTTAGTAACATGGAAACCATAACTCAAGAGCATAATAATAGACTGCAATCTTTACTTGTGATGACGAAAGAAGGTATGAGGCGGTCGGAAAGGTTTAGATCTGCCATGGCTTTTATACCGGGAGAAGGAAGAGCTCCTTTATTATTACACGAAAGTTTAATGAAAGGAAATGAATATAATAACGCTTTACATATGATGACAATGAATTTTATTCAGAGAGCGTATGCAGGCCACTATTTAGCTAGAGATGCTTGGTGGGTTCCTAGAGTAGGGGAAGTAATTTCTGATAAACATATAAGAAAAGGTTTAGCATTGAATCCAGACAAAACACTTTCAAATTTAAAGCGAGGTCTTTTTGATGAAACAGCAGAAAAACAGATATTAAAAAATCAATTTGGAATTAAAGGAACGTTCCAAGATGTCCTTACTTTATTTTCAACACTTGCAAAGCAAGGAGCCTTACACGACTTTAATGGTGGAGCGTTAAGCCCGCAAAAACAAAAAGATTTTAGATCAACAATGAAATTCCTGCAAGAAAAATATGACTTCTTACGAGGTTTCCAAAAGAATGAGTCAAGCTACGGAAAGATGGCAGACTGGGCTTTCGAAATGGCTCCCGGAATTACTAAGCTTGCTTTTGCAGGAAACCTAGGATTAGCTTCATTAACTGTAGAACATATTACTAATACTTTGGTAACTATAGTTGGAGAAGGTCGTTTTATTGATGGCCTTAGAACATTCTTTACTCCATTGACAGCTGGTCTTCAAGGTGAAGCTTTAAGGCTTATGGCTGAAGACCACCTAGATCTGATTGAATCTATTACTCAAGGACATCTTCCTGATTATGATGCAATAGCTTCAGATCATGATCCAGCCATGTTCTCCGGTTTTGTTAACTCGGCAGCAGATATGGCTTTAAGAGTTCCTAAATATGTGCTTAGACAAACAATTGCAGCAAGGGTTATGACGGCTAGGAAAGCCATGTATAAACTGGCTGTTAAAAACGAAGATAAGTTTATGGGATATGTGGCTGAATTAAACGATACTAAACCGGCTACTATTAAAGCTAAGAAAGCCTTAATGAATAAACATAATATTAGTTGGATGAGGTATGGAAAACTATTAGAGTATTACAGAGTAGCTGGCTTATTACATACTAGTCGTGTAAATGATTTAGTAATAGCAATGAAAGATAGCGCACACAAGGACAAGGTATTTGTCTTAAATCATTTATTAAGTCAATTGGCTATTGCAGATGCAGGGGCAGGTGGTTCTCCACATTATAAAAATATGTTAGATATTGCTGGTGGTATTAAAACAGCCGAAACTCAATACATCCATGAGAATATGGTTGAGCCTAATGTCTTTGATATGTATACTGGTACTGATCTAAGGTCTCGGGCATGGGAAACATTCCGTAGATTCCCTGTGTTGTGGGCAAATCAAATGATGTTCCGCAAAGGAGCAAAATCGAGTATGACAGCTTGGGCTGGTACAGCAATTACTATGCTTCTTTTAGATATTATCTACATGATGCTTCTTAGGTTAGCTACAGGTACTAGTAAAGAAGATCTTTTTGAAGACCTTGAAGAACGTGGAGTCAGTGGTTTTATAACAACGTATGGAACAAGGCTTCCTATCTTCGGTAAGTACTACGCACAAATGGCTGTGGCTGCGGCTGCTCTGGCTGGTGGGAAGGATGCTCCTAATGGTTTTATCCCCGCTTCCGCTGCTATTAATGTTGTAAAAAATATGGTAGCTCTAGGAACTGGTTGGATAGGAGAAGGAAGTCTTGCAAAACAAGATCTGGTTAATGCTACTAGAATTATCCCTATGATTGGAGATGCCTTTGTTAGATTGGGGATCTACTCAGCATGGGGAGATATGATCGAGAAGAAACAGCATAACTCCGGCGGAGGTAGTAGCTCTGGACTGAATTTAAAACCACAGTATAACTTCCAGCATATGGGTCTACCAGAAGAGTTCAGGAATAGTTCCTATGAAAGTCGATTAGGAAGATTGTTTGACTCGTTTGGGTGGGAGCCTGATTGGCCTAAGTATGAGCGTCAATTCGCTAGTCCCTTAGGTATTCCTAGCCGCCGTGCTCAGAGAGACTCTAGAAGCCACGTACTGCCTGCCGAAGAGCAACCAGTACCCCAGCCCTCAGAAGAGCCTAGCGTCCCTGTGGCGAGCTCTCCGGCTCCCTCAGGGCAAGCTAAGAGTACAGACCTAGTAGCCTCTATTGAAGAGCAACCGGAGAAACTGGAGATGCCCGAGGGACTGCTGTAGAAATCGACTAGGGGGTCACGAATTTACACGGGGGTATGGATAGGAAAGCCGTTGTGGATTTCCCCCCGTACCCCCTCTAAAAGGAGGACCAGCAATGTATAAGCTGATCCATATCGTGAGCCTTGTGCTCTTCTTTGGTGGCCTTGCCATCTTCCCCTTCGTAGGGACCATTACCTCAGCCTTCATTCCCTTTGCCGGGATGGTTGGGTACTTGGTAGCCGTAGTCTTGGAAGGAGACCTGACATGATTAACGAAAAGCTTAAGTGGTCGTGCATGATCTTCAAGCACACCGATGGTAAAAAACATGAGGTGACAATCTCCTTGAGTATTGATGACCTTACGGAGTTATTCCTTACTCAAGGTTATGTCTCTCTCCATGACATTGCCGAGATGGTAATGCAACAAACCGGAGGCGATGGACTCTGTGTCTCTCCGGGCGATGTCGTAGCTATTGGAGAGCTAACGGCAGACCAACAAGGGTTTTGGTTATGCCTTGATAAGTCATGGCGTAATCTGACTGGTCGGCATGTCAGAGAATGGAGCTCATATACCCCAAAACAGAGGTTAGACTGGGTGTATTGAGGCCACCAGACAGTTTCATTAGGCCCAGCTGTCAGCCTTCAATGACAGCACATTGTCCCTCGTCGGGACAGAAAGGAGTGCGAGCATGAAAAAGCTCTCGCTCACTCCCAGTGAACCTAGGACACTGAGAGAACGAGCAGAGAATGCAACTACAATTGTATTCTCAAAGCTCAAGAGTTACGTGGCTATGTTGCATACACGCCTGCAAAAGCAGGATGGTAACAGCAAAGCCATCGAAACTCTACGTAACGATGTCATTGCAGAGATGGGTATTCCCTTCTCTCGTGAGGTCGCTGGATCGGTTGAAAGAGCAATCTTTCAGTCATGGGTACAAGGTAAGCCTATGTATGAGGGCGAGCCTGAGTACTTCTCAACAGAGCCTCAGTACGAGGAGCCGGTGGTTGGCAAGATGGCAACCAATACCGTGCCTCCTCTCTGGTCTGAGGCCCTGAGGTATCTGGGCAGTTGTGAATATGTCTTGGACAAACAACTGTTCGGCTCTTGTGAAAGGCATCTGGCAACGCTGCCGGATGACCAGAAAGAAGGCTACATGCCTGCGTATGTGGCAGAAACAATCAATGACATCGGCAAAGCTGATTCTGTATTTGGCAAGTGGCTGACTACACAGATCAGTGGCCGAGGCACTCACGAGTCCATGCGTGGGTGTGGTCCAGTGAACACGCCTCAGAGTCGCTTCTGGTTCGTGTTCAAGAGGAAGTTCAAGGTCTCGAAGAAGGCCAAGTTGTTCTTCCAAGTATGCCTGTGTCTGGAGTATGGACTCCAAGGCACTAGAGGTGTAGACAACTGGGCTAAGAAAGTCTTGGCTGAAGATGATGTCTCAGATAAGAAGAATGGTATCAAGGCCATCTCTTATGCCAAAGCATGGCGAGACATCTGCAAGTCAGGCAAGACTAACAGAGGTGTCGAGTTCGATGCTCATACCTCTGGTCTTGTTCACATTCTCATGGAATGGGGTCAGTACTCCATGTATGAGATCGACTGCTATCATAGCAAGTGGAGAAAGCTCCACTTCCGTATGGTTGCAAAGCTGAAGAGCCGTTGTCCATTCATGGCTACATGGAGTATCAAAGAGATACTGATCTGGGCCAAGTCATGTACAACAGTCGGACAGTACGGTGGTGGCAAGAAGGCCATCACTGGACAGATTCTCGACATCAAATGGGATCATAGCAAGAATTGCTGGAAGATCCCAAATGAGGGACTCGTTGTTCCTAAGCCGTTCGAGAAACTTCTTGCGGGTATCGAAGACCCACAAGAAGCGGTCAAGCTCTTCGAGAAGAAAGTGGGTAGTCCTTATGCTACTCACTTCAAGTCCTGCTTCCCCATGATTCCTCTTATCGTAGAGAGGTTGACAACATGGGCTGGAGGCTCAGTGCCCGAAGACAGGGTAGTTGGTATCGGAGGTTGGCAATGCCCAATCCTCGACTACCGTGAGCTGGACACAAAGAAGCATGGTATCTCCTTCGTTGATGACGAAGGACTGAAACATGGTTGTGGAGTCTCTACACTGGTAGAGAGTTCTTACACAGATGTTCTGGCTAAACTGATCCATAACTTGGACAGTTTCAACATGTTCAGTTTCGTTCTCAAATGTAAGGAAAAGAATATTCCTTGCAGAGCCATCCATGATGCTGTTGTGATCCCAATAGCTTACCTTGAGTGGGCTATGAAGACCTTCAGCCATTGCTTCTTGGAGACCCATAAGCAGAGTAATCTGCCCTTCGATGTAACCACGCTCTGGAAAGAACAAGGCGACTGGAAGCCTTGGAATCACGATCATACTCCAATGGTCGTTGGACTCTAATTCAAACACCCTAAGGGTACTAGCTAAGCTCGTTGCTTGGCTAGTACCCTCACAGGGTAGAAAGGAAAGTCAACATGGCTTTCGAACCTATTCCTCTTTCAGGGGACATTGGATTGAGGACGTACTCGGGCCACTCAGTCACAGTAGGTGACCAACCGGGTACACTGTATATTTATCGTGGCGGTGCTTTCGTATCCGCAAGGTTCATCCCGAACCTGTGGAAGAATGCAGCTGCATGGGTCTACCTCAAACAGACTCAAGAGGTCAGTCTCACAACCTCAGCTGAAGCCATTCATGAACTGATGTTTGGTACTCTAGAGGTACGAAAGGCTGCTGGAATCAGTGACTTGGGATTGGAGCAAAGGCTGCATCCAAGGATCACGATAGGACAGCTGACAAGCTTCAAGCTTATATCAGCGGCAGTGGACATTGATAAGGGTGTGATGAAGATCACACTTGAGTATCATGGTAATACCGAAGTCTTCAACCTTAAGGGCTGGGAAGAAGACATGCCGGTACGACCATTTGTAGAGAAGTGGCATAGGAGTCAGTTCCCCGGCTGCTCTGTCCGATAACCCTCAGCTCTCCTAGGGTTTCGGCTCTAGGAGAGTTTTTGACACCTCCTCCGGGGGGGGTTGACACAAATAATTATATAAATGAGGAACGGCATGCAGATGCTAGTGTACCTACTATATGTTGTGGTTACCTATAGTTGGAGTATATAGTAGAACCTAGGGTATAACTATAGTTATATAGGTGTAGATAAAATTATAATATTATTCTCCTATGTTCTATAGTAGTACCCTAGGGTTACTAGCTAGGTACCTAATCATATTATACTTTACAGAACACCTACAGCCCTCTCACGACCGCTCTGCGGTCCTTCGGGGCGGGGGGTGATCTTCTTTCACACATAAAGATGATCGTAGATTGTAAGACCTGTGTTCTTTCGCGTGATTGAACGAGGATCTCACTCTCTGCTCTTTTCCATAGGAGGCATATCATGCCTAACAAGATCACACCGGAGCAGAAGTCAGCGATGGCTGACTTCGAGCGTTGCTTCCATAGCAACAAGCGAGTGCCAGTGACCAAGCAAGCGATGTCCTCGCTTGTCAACTCGGCTTACAAGAACCCGAAGTCCCTGCCCGCAACAGTGGCTGCGGCCAAAGGCGAAATGTCTCGACGGACAGGCAAGACCATCACTGAACTGGACGCGATCTACGCGGCCCAGCAGCAGGACTGACCACTGTCACACGGACCCCTGAGACCGTTGGGTCTTGGGGGTCCTTTCCGATTGATTACCGCAAGTAATCCAAGGTGCTGTGATAGGCACAACCACTATCACGGCGAT
>Ga0208010_1000089_pt1 | contig 27947 bp, 40 predicted proteins | sample 2_EtaG_FD_184074 | JGI IMG/M metagenome (GOLD analysis project Ga0208010, IMG submission 184074) | Marine viral communities from the Subarctic Pacific Ocean - 2_ETSP_OMZ_AT15125 metaG (SPAdes) (version 2) | ecosystem: Environmental > Aquatic > Marine > Oceanic | place: Pacific Ocean | collected... | reverse complement strand
GACTTGGATCGATATATCCTATTTCAAACTCAACTCTGAATTCTACTTCACCAACACTATTTTCTTGTATGTCATAGTCAGCAATTTCATTGCTGAAGTTCATGTTGCCCATGACGTCTCTTGCGAGGGCATGCTTGTCTGACCAGTTCATCGGAAACTCATCTGCGTCGGGACCGTCCAAATCAACTTCTAGAGTCATGCTACCATCCATTCTGACCTGTGGTTCGTTCTCTTCGCCCTCGTAAGGATCGGTGTCATTGTCCCACTCTTCCCACTCTCGATTTACAATCTGGTAGCTGACGTGGGAATGGTCTAGGCTGAGATTCCTTTCAGTGTAATCGCAGCGATATTCATAATCTTCTGCCATTTCGATCAATTCTTGTGGTCGTTGATTTCCACGAACCTGCTCTATCTCTTCAGACTCGTCGCCTTCCCAATCTCCACCAGACGCCCATTGGAAAGATTCTTTGCCATCATATTCCGCAAAAAGCCTACCAAACATATCACGAGGTTGGGTATCCCTATAGTGGCCACCTTTCATAACAAAATCACGTAAATAATCTGCGCTGATCTTACCATCTTCACCAATGGCTTCTTCCCATTTATCTTTCTGGGTCTCCAAAGCCCACTCTCTTACTTTCTCGTAGAAACCAGGTATATCAGTGCCATAGGTGCTCCGTTCTGGAACTGCTAAATCATACTGATTGCCAGAAAAACTTTGGTACTTCTTCTTGAATCTGCGGACTCGGACGCGACCAACGGGCTCAATACCAGGCACGCTCCTTTCATCGTCTTCAAAAATCTCGTCCTCTTGAAGGTCGTCAACTTCTTGCAGATCTTGCGTCTCAACAATAAAAGCCAGAATTTCACCTTCCTTTGCTGATTTCAAGGCACAATATTCAAACTCGCCGCCTTCACGGCGATCGCCGGCGAGAGAGTGACATGAGTCGATAATGTCCCAATCTGACATACGCAGGATGTCCATAGGCCGGCGCGTAATAATAATTGAATAGTCTGTCATCATTTTGTCAGGATTTTCGCGATAAAACCTTGACTCTTTATTCCAGAACTCTACCCACTCTTCAAGGTAATTACCATAAGCCTGGTGTCTAAAGTGCTTCTCGTATTCTTCTTTAGCTTTATTCTCTGCATTCTGTAGCACTTCATATTCTTTAGCGTAAGGCGGTTCCATCGCCGTGCTTCCGCGTTCTCTGTACCATTCGTTAGCAAATGTGCCTCTTTTCTCACTAGCATCTCGTATCTTCTTGTTCAGTGCAGATGCTCGCTGCAAAACTTTGCCTATTTTCTGTTGCTTGATACGAGTGACAATTTCAGTACCGGGAGCCCCAGGTTTACCAGTGTAGCTCTGAAATCCTTTAGACGCCAAACCAGTTTTGAAATCTACTTCATAGCCTTGCTGTCCAAGCCAAGTTATAATCCTTTCAATCTTTGTGCCTTTCGTTATTGATTTGCCAAGGGGAACTATAGTTCGCCATTTGCCTTTGAAGATATCGTTGAAGGGCACTTCTTCAGGGCTCAAATGATCCGTCGCGCTCTCAATATACTCGGCGCGTTCGTAGGAAGCCATCTCCAAAAGGGCATCCTTCCTGAAGTTTCTCCAATTTGCGAAAAGCTTTTGCATCTTCATAGTAGTAAATAGTTAACTATGCTTATAATGACGGTTAAACTATCAAGGCTAATTGAACTGGACCGTGGGTCGACCTGAACCCTGTGTCAAACCAATGTACCAAATAAGTTGTATAGATGTTCTTAGATTTTTTATTGGTCAACGATCTGACTTCAACAATAATGCCCCGTGAGCCAGGCTTTGTTTTATCTGTGACCAAATCTCCAATTTTCATCAGTCAATCAGTTACAATGTTGTTGATAACATCAAGAGTCTTCTCTAAAACTTTAAGAGCCATGACATCTTTAATGGCGTCAACCATATTTTCAACACCAGAATTATGAAGCTTCAAAAAATCTTCTGTACTCATACTACATTTTGAACTATAATTCTTATACTTTTCGCTTGTAATACCTGCAGAATCATCTTGAGATTCCTTATTCTTATCTTGGTTGTTTACGTTTTGATTCTCTGTTTGCACAGACTGGTTTGGCTGCATTGGCCGCACCATCTGTGATGAAATTGAACCGACTTTCATGTTTTCACCTTTTTTCCTATAATATGAGCTAAAGCCTGTTAGTGGTAGATACATCGTAAGTAAATAGTCTCATACATTGCGTTCGTAAAAATCTCTATCAAATACAGCATAAGAAGCTTTCATATAAGCCACTACTTGTTCTATATCGACCTTGTAATCTTGTGCAGACATAGCCTCAACAATATTTTTTACAATTTGCTTGGGCGGAGTATAATACTTCTCTTGCGTTTTAATAAGTTTCTTATAGCCCTTGATCCTATCTTTTTTATATTTGGAGTATAGTTGTTTATTGCCTTTCATATCAATAACATGTGTGATATGCCAAAACAATAACAACAAGTAGTACTACATCAACAAAAAAAAATTTCAATGATGGCTTAAAATCTTCCATCTACCTAGGATCCTCTACCTCGACGGCGACTGCAATTAAAAATTCAGATGGGCCGGAACCACTTTTTTGTGTCCACTCCATCTCACATGCACTATTGGTCATGTGTTGGGCCAGATCTGGACGACCAGAACGGTGAGTAAGGAAGTCTTGAATTGCTATCTTTAACTCTTTGTGGGTAAAATAAATTGTCTTTAAACTAGTTGTTCTCACTTATTACCTCCAAGTGCTTTTCTAAAAAACTTTTAACGTCGTTATCAAGAGAGGAGAAAAGCACACTGCACGCATCTCCTTTCTTTTGAATAATTATTCCTATTTCATTCATTGGAATGTTGATTATTTTCTGAGTTGCGTGCTCATAAAAATCGATATGTCGCTTAACTCTTACTAAATCACCAACCTTCATCTTCCCCTTTACTTAATATCAATCATTAGTGGCTTGGCCTCTGGTCGTACAGGTACAACCAAGCGAAGCAATCCATTCTCAAAGTCTGCTACGGCAGCTGCAAGATTGAGATTATTATCATAGTTTACATACGTCTTCGAAAAACTACGGCGAGCAATTCGGCGCGACGAAGTGATATCGGGGTCAATAGAGTGGCCGGCGCTGACAGTGATTGTATTCTTCTCGGGCTTAATTTCCACCGCAAGGTCGTCCCTAGAGAAGCCAGCCAAGGCGAACTCCATTACAGTATCACCATTGTCATCGCGATAAATATCCGCGACAGGATATCCTTGAGTGGTGCGACTCAGTAAGGCTGGAAAATCCAACATAGAATCAAAAATGTCCTCAAAGACATTTCGGCCCAAAAGACTTGGGCGATAAGTAGCAATTGCTGTGTTCATAATATTTTCTCCTTTTAAGCAAGTTACTAAGCGCAAGTTCCTAACGGCAACGGGCGCCTATGTTTAAAGAATAAACACCATTTTCATTCAGTCAAGGAAAAATTAATTAATCTTGGTTGGCTGGCATGAGGAGTGCTTTATTAATTAGAAACTCGCGGCCTTCAAATATAACACAAGCATAAACATCAAAATTCTTTATAAACTCACAGATCGAGCCAGGCTTAACATACGCTTGCTTAATTTGGTCACTGCCTAATACCTTGAGTTTATCACCTGTTTTCATTGACCTCTTCCAGGACAATTTTATTCTTAAACCCACCTCGAATTTTGCGCTTATCTACTGAAGCACACTCAACGCTGAACATAGTCATATTATGTAACTGGCATATTGCTAGGAACACCTCATACATATCAGCAGCCTCTTCATAACACGGTGTCTCGATGAACTCATCAAGCTCCTCGCGCATCTTTTCATACAAACGAGCCTTATATTCATCGTAGTCTGCAATGTGATATTCACATGTTTTTCCATCTTCCTCAATGATGTGAGGAATCAAATCCCTAACTAGCTTCACTTATAACCTTCTTCTTTTGTTCTCGTGTTAATTGTTTAAATTTGTATTCAGCTTTTTGAGCAGAAGACCTATCACGAAAACACGTCCAATAAACTACTTCAACGGGTCTTCTTGTCTTTGTATACTTCGCGCCTCTTGGGGAGAGGTTATGCTCATTAAGGCGGCGCGAAATACTAGTCGTTATACCAGTATAATAAGTACCGTCACTACACTGTAAAACATAAAGAAACCAACCCATCGTAAAGCAAACTTAAACTAATTTTCTCATTATTACATCGGGTCGACCGTGTTTATAACTATTGTGTTTTAAATTTGGATTGATTGTAATTTCAAACTCATTTTCAGCAACGATCTCTGTTTCGTCATTTGGTAACGTAGCTGGATCTTTATAAACCAAATTTTTAAGCGCAGCTGCATATACACTTGTTGTTGAGTTCATAACATTTACTGGCTTATAATCCCATTTTTCAGGCTTGTATTGTTCATCCCATTGATATATCTCATAAACATTGGTAAACCCATGTTTTCTGTATAAACCACTCAAAAAACCATCGAAATGATCTAATCTAGCTCCGCCAACTTCTTTGGCTTTCTGCATAAACTCACTTGCGAGGCCTCTTAAACTAGAATTATTGTGTACACTAACAATATCATCGCCATCTTTTATTGCGAACCCAGCGTTATGTCCTTTCAAAAGATACAAGTCCATTCTTGTCAGTTCTTCTGGCGAATAGTAACTCAAAAATCCTGATCTTTCACCAGCATATAGTGAGTCGCGAAACCTTGCCACAACATCGCTTACTGGATTTTCTGCTAGACTCTCTTCGTATTCAAGTTGTTCTGTCTCTTCCTCAGATAAAACACCCTCTTCAGCGAAAACAGACATAGCAGACATTGAATTAAAAGCTGTTTCTGATAACTTGTCACTTATTTTTACTTCTGATTCTATAAGATATCTTCGCCAACCTTCAAATAAAGATTTCATTCTAATCTCCCGAGGGAAATAACACATTCAACATGTTATCGATTTTATAAAAAATTTCTAGTTGTTCTCGTGTCCATGATTCTGCTGGACCATGAACTTCTTGCATGCGTTTGTCGATGAAGTTTTCAATGTCGTTCGCAATTCCCGCATTCTTAATCAAAAATTCTTCGTGGCTCTGTTTTTCTTCCGCACTTCTCCAAGGCCCTTGTATAACCTCGCCTTCTTTTAAGAGCTTTCGCCAGTTTTCAAATAGAAGTTTCACATCAGTAATTAGTTTGATCTTCCTTAATCTTCTTGTGGATTTTCTTAATTAAATTATCAGCTTCTTCTTTAGAGGAGAAGTTAGCTAGCGTTAATATTGTTGAATTGTTTCGAAAAAAAGATCTTACCAAATAACACTCATCATCAAATTTTGGATCACTATACTTTTCTGACCATACAGCAGTAATTTCTTTTAAATTAAAAAAACACCCATCATGTATCTTATACATTATCCCTCCAAAAAAAATAGTACACCCGGCAGGATTCGAACCTGCGACCTACGGATTAGAAGTCCGTTGCTCGAATCCGCTGAGCTACGGGTGCATAAATTTATAGCCCAAATGCTACAAAAATTACAGTACCGATAACTAGCCCAATCACAATCCTTGTGAACAGCTTCTCGCTGTCTAAATGATGCATATTATCCATAATTTTACTCCTTATATAGTATTCTGGTAGCCTCGGCGGGACTCGAACCCGCAAACCCGTATCGGGCGTCAGATTTTAAGTCTGATGTGTATGCCAATTCCACCACAAGGCCAAAAAAAAGCGCCCGAAGGCGCACAAAACTTAAGAAAAGCTTTAGTTTTCTACGTCTACTTCAACAATAGGAACAACATCGGCTGTGTCAAGAGACACCTCTAGATCAGAATCGACGTCGACAACTTCATTTGTGTCTTCGTCTAACTCTTCAACTAAAATATCGCCGGCAACAACATCGTTGGTCGCCTGTTCCAGCACCGTTGAATCATCCGTAGTACAGCCTTGGATAGCTGTGATCATTAGCAAAATCATTGCAAATGTGGTTTTCATAATATACTCCTTTGAAATCATGAAACATAAATATACCTACAATAAAAAAATAGTAAATAAATTATTCTCTTTCTTCCGAGAGCTTTATTAAAATTCTTTGGCTACTTCTTGCAATAGAATTCGAATCTTATCAATCATTTTCAGGCGCGAATCAGCCGTGCCTGATTGATAATCTACTGCCTGTCTCAGCAGGTAAAGATTCTTAAGTGCCTCTTTAATAACACCTTCTCGCTTGTCAGGAATGTAAACTCTCCTGCTCATTATGCAAACTCCTTTTAAAGAAAAATTGAATAGTTTTTATAATTGAATTATAATGACTCTTTCATTTTCTTCATCTTGTTCTTCGTCATTCGGGTGCTCTTCCTTCGTTCTAGGATGATCCCATTCATACGGAGGGGGGATTGGAAGCGGCAATTCTAAATAAGGTTGCTCACTCACTTACCCTGTCCCCTATATGCCTTGCGACGGCGGCGGAACTTACTTGGTGTAGATCCTGCGCGCTTATTCTCGTGGAATGTTTCACCGCCGGCGGGTGCCGTCTTACTATATGTTCCCTTTCCTTGCCGCGTCTTCTTTTTCGGGCTGGGGAGACTGCTGCTGCTTCTGCCATAAATTTTATACATTAAAAACCTCCGGGTCAATGGCTCTATCAAACATAGTTACGCCGTTCAAATGGTCAACCTCGTGTTGCACGCAGACACATTCTAAAGCGCTCTTATCAAACGAAAAGAACAGATGATTCTTATGATTGTCGGTCTTCACAACGATATCCATCCATCGTTCAGTTATAACATAAATACCGGGGAAAGAAAGACAAGCTTCCTGATAATAACTTTTTTTAAACTTTCCTACTATTTCTGGATTAATCAATATAATCGGCTCCGTCACCGTAATCGCGCAAACAGTTGCATCAATGCCAATTTGATTTGCGGCTAACCCAACTGCATCTCTGGTATTATTTAATACTTCTAATAGTTTTCGTCCAATAAAATGACCTTCGCTACCTAGGCATTTTTTACATTTTTTTGTTAACGCCTTTTTATCTTGGACAAATCTCACTATTCGTGGTTCCTTATTTTCTAAAGTTATTGTATAACCCTATCTCAGTACGCCTCCTTTATTAATAAATAGACCTGACAAGACACGAGTAACATTAAAACGTTCAACAAAATAAAAAATTACAAAAGCTAAAAGGCACCCAGAAGCGACGTCGACTATATAATGTTGCTTTATAAGCAAGGTTGATAAAGATATTCCAAGCGTCCACAACAGGAAGATAAAATTAAACCCTAATTGTTCCTTTACCATCTTGCTTTTTGAAGCAGCCAAGAACATCAACCACGTAAAAACAACGTGGCCAGAGGGAAATGTGTTGTTTGCTGCATCAAAAACTCTAGTAATATTAACCATTTGTGCAGATATACCTATGGGGTCGATGTCAAGTCTGGGATAGAACGAAGGAATCAACAAATAAAAAATAAACAACGAAATGCTAGATAAAATACAAGCCCAAAATGTCTTAAAAAAAAGATGTTCCTCTCTTATAAGAAACACCATGACTAAAAAAACTTGAAGGTGTAATGAATGATATATCCACACAAATTCAGGCATGAAAGGAATTATTTTATCGACTTCTAAAATTAAATTTATTTGACTTTGGCTGATTAAAAACTGAATTGTAAAGTACAAGAAAAAAAAGGAAGCAAACAAACCAGTTGTATATGCCGCCTTTTTAGCAATTGTCATAATTATTCAGCCTCAGAATAGAGCACAACACGTACAGTACAGATAAGTTAACGTACTACCTACTTCTAAATATGCTATATTATTCCAAAAAGTTCTTTTTTGTAAAATTTTAATGCATGGAGGTAGAATAAGATACTCTGTTTAGTTCATTAGTAGCCAAATGTCTGCTTATCAACATCGATTGAAGAATTTGCAAAGTTTCCTCTAGTATTATCATCTCTGTACCAGAAGTCTTGTCTTCATGTTTGACTAATGCAGCTGTTTCTATTTCCTGCGTTATAAGTTTTAACGTCGAATAATTCAACCAAACCAGCTCGCAAGCTAACGAAAAAACATATTCGTTTTTCCCGTATTCTTCCTTCTCTGAAAAGTGCAATACAAGTTCTCTTGCTGCTCTATAGCTCTCCTCGGATTGAATAATTAATTCTAAAATATATTCAAGAGATAGGGAAAGTGTTTTATTCTGTTCCATCTTTATCTTCAAAAAGTTTTAATAAGTCAGTATAACCACCAATAAATTCAACTACTTCTTTTTCCCGCTTGAAAATCATTGGAACCGTCTTCCAGTTGTAATTAGTTTTGATCCCCTCCAGAATTAATTTTTGATCTTCGTCGAACTCAACCAGCTTATATTTACATTTCTTCTCTTCTAAGAGTTTAATTGCTTTTTCACAGTAAGGGCATGTCTTAGTCACAAATAAAATATATCTATCTTGCATTCCCAGCCTCCATGATTTTTTCTAGAATAATTGTGGGGGAGCCAATAACATTTATACTCTTATAGGCGTTAGTTCCGGTTACCAAATAAACACTAGAAAAAGAAGCTAATGAGGAATCCAATCCCTGAACCAGTTGTCCTGTTCGGGCTTTCTCCTCCAGAGATATGTTTTCTTGCAAATAAACAATGTGGCATGCGTTTACATATATTTTTTGTAAACCATATGTGGCATCGACGGTTTCAGTTTCTGGGTTGTATCGTGCACTTCTATCGCATATTTCTGTTAGTTCAACATAATTATTCATCTTTTACCTCGTAAACTTCTTTCTTTTTCACAAACCACTTATCATCCTTATACAAAACCTCGTAGAGGTGTGTTTCTTCTTCTATATATAATAGATGCGCAGGCTTGGGTAGCTTAAGGTAGGAACTAACCGCAGAATTCTTCGAGCCATCTGCCTCTTCCTCAAATTTACACAACATAACGTCTGCTGGCGCGTAAATTAAATCACCCTTCTTCATTATTTTCCTCCTTTATGTCTTCCTGTGTATTTGCTTCATAATAGCCATACATCATGTTTGCAGCATCTTCCAACTGTGAATCGATTAAAGACATTCCTTCCCTGATGCTATTAATTTCTAATAATAAATTTTCCATATTATGCGGATCGAGCCTCACTCTAGAAAATGTGTGAAATTTGTCTTTACATTTTTCTAGAATAGAGATGACCAAATCTGGAACAGAATGGTAATCCATGGTATAACTAATTTTTACCTTCATTTCTTTTCCTCGATAATCGCATTACTTGTTGTAAGTAATGTAGATACTACTGATATAGCATTTTGTATCGCTACCCTGGTAACTTTCACTGGGTCTATAATCCCTTTCTCAATCATGTCGACCATCTTTTCAATATTAAAATCATATCCACAATTGTCTACTTCCTCTTCAATAAGATTTAAAATTATGTCTTCAGAGCCACCAGCATTGCGAGCCATCTGTCGCAGTGGGGCGCCTAGGGATTTTCTTACAATTTCAGCTCCTAATTTCTGATCTTCGTTGGCAGCTTCTATTACAAAAGCTTTACAGCGAATTAAAGCGGTGCCGCCGCCGGGGACAATACCCTCTTCTTGCGCGGCCTTGACCGCACCTAGAGCGTCTTCAACCCTGTGCTTTTTTTCTATCATTTCAACTTCTGAAGGAGCGCCGACGCGGATGATTGCTACGCCGCTAATTAGCCGAGTAATTCTTTCTTGCAAGCGACGGCACTCTTCAATATCTTCCGTTTGTTTAATTTCAGATTTTAAAGATTCAATTCGCTCTTCTATTTTCTGCCAATCGGCATCACCGTCGACAATTGTAGTAAAATTCTTCAAGATCTCAATCTTTTTACACGTGCCAAAGTCAGCCAGCCTTACATCTGACATTTTCTTGCCAGACTCCCTGGTGATGAAAGTTGCGCCGACAGATAAACATAAATCTTCCATGATTTTACGTTTCTCTAAACCATAGCGAGGCGCCTTAACTGCTGCAACTCTCATCGTGCCACGTACAGCGTTCATGATCAATGCCGCCAGTGCCTGCCCTTCGACCTCTTCTGCCACTATAATTAAGGGCTTTGCCTCTCTAGCAGCTAATTCTAATACAGGAAGCATTTCTTGCACAGTATCTAACTTGTGATCTGTGACCAATATAATTGCATCTTCATATTCTACAGTGTTTTTCCGTTCATTTGTTACAAATGTTTGCGCGAAATAACCAGAATCAAAACGGAAGCCCTCAACAACATCTAGTTTGGTCTCCATCGACTTAGCCTCTTCAATAGTGATGGCCCCGTCGTGGCCGGCCTGACTAACAGCTGTTGCAATAAGTGTGCCAATTGAAGTATCACCATTCGCAGAAATAGTTGCGATGTGTTCGATATCTTCGTGAGAAGTAACTTGTTCAGCCAAATCTTTCAATTTTTTAACAATCTCTATACAAGCTTTGTCCATTCCCCTCTTTAATTCAATTGGGGAACTACCAGCAGTTAAATACTTCTGAGCATTGTTAAATATATCTCTAGCTAGTACAGTCGACGTTGTTGTCCCATCACCAGCTAAATTATTTGTTTCCGAAGCTACTTGTTTGAGAATTTGACATGCAATATCCTCAAAGGGGTCGTCAAGCTCCATAAATTTTGCCACCGTAACCCCGTCTTTGGTAACGATAGGATTGCTTCCTAGCTTCGCGAGTATCACATTCCGGCCTTTGGGCCCCAGCGTCACAGCCACATTATCTGCTAGCTTGTTGACACCACTATGGATTTTTCTTTGAAGTTCGCTATCGCTAGCATACTTCTTTGACATATATACCTCTCTAAATATATAATAACTACATTATAAAACAAATCAATTTAAACTTTAAGTTTGTTTTATAATTATTCTTCCATGCCGCCGATGCGGGGCGTTACCTTTTTACCTTGACCGACCCTACCGTAATTTGCTATGGGGGGTGCAGAAGATTGTGGCTGCGCTGTGGTCGCGCCGGGAGCTAGTTCTGTGGTCTTAGCTGCAACATCGTTAGAAGCTGTAATCGCCTTCTGGGCTTCTGCATCGTCCTGTAAACCGCCGGCCATGAAGGCATACGTGCCTTCTTGGATCATCTTGACACTCTGAAATAACTGAAAGATGGTTTGATTTAGCTCAGTGGTAATGTTGTTAAGCATGGACTGCACATAAGCTGCACCAATCTTAATTTGTCCAATATTTTCAGAAATTTCAATTACTTGCCCCCTGTTTAGATCGAACTGTAGGTTGCTCAGTCTTCCTCTCGTATTCAAAAGAGCCCGCTTCTTTAATTCTGGATCTGCAAGACTATTGTAGAATTCAACAGAAGTCTGAGGATCAGCGAAAACGTCGGCGCCTGATAACATTTGGGCGCGTTGGGATTTTAGTGTTTTAGCTGAGTATTCTTTATTAACCTCCGCGTTGGCAGAAACAACTGCCTTCGCGATCGCCCACATTTGATTTTTATCGTATCCAGCTTCACCAAAGGTAGTAGAAATGGCTGCAAGTAGTGCTGGGTTATTCATTGGAATTGCATTGCGGCCGCGGATGACTCGCTCTTCTTCACCTATCTTCTCGGGCTTAAACAAACTATCGTTATTGGCCCAATCTAGGGGGCCCGTCATGAAATCTCCAATCTCTTCAGGTGTAAGCTGCAAGTTGGTCTCCGTGCCGCGTCGCGTAAATGGATTAGCTGTTATGTCCGTAAACTTTTTTATAAACTTTGTCTCCAACACTTCCGGTGACAAATTTTCCTGGGCCGGTAATGTTGCACTGAAATCATAATCGTTCTCGCCGGCGCTTATACGCTGTATGAATTCATTTGAAATTTGGATGCATATCACTGATTTATCCATCGATGCAAGAATTATATCTGCTACGTTATCCAACGTGAAATTAAACCTGAAGAATTTCAAATCTCCTTGGACATCGAGTCCTTGGCTTTCGCCTTCAAAAGATTTCATGACAACTACGTACTGCATGAAATCATGACCAAATTTTGGTTCTGTTAAGTCGCCCACAAGATCATTAAAGCTTCCGCCCACGACAACGGATTTTTCAGCGTACAATTTCAAACTGATGGGCGTGTTGTCCGCCGTCTTAAAATCTGCAATTGTACCGGTATTTGCTTTAATTTGTTCACCCTGAAGTAAAACAGCCAGGAAAGCTTCAAAGTTGAAGCCGGCAGAAGCAGCATTGAAGTTGGAAATGACTTTTGTTAAAGTTTTATAGAAAACCAAATATGAAAGAACATTAGAAATTTTCTGTCCTAAGCTAGCTGAATCTAGATTAGCGCTGCCTGGATCCTCATAAAAGTCTGCAATCTTTTTTAATTTTGCCTGCAGATCGACCCCGTCGATGCCAGACAAGAATTGCATCAGCTGATTTCTGGCTGGTCCGTCGATCTCCTGATCGCCCACTGTTCTCACGTCTGTCCAGCCTAACTCAGTAACATCGATATCTGGGATAGCTGTCAAGGTCAGGGACATACCGCCCCCTGCTTCTTGTAAAAGTGGTGTGACCTCAGGTTTAGTTGGCAATTCTAAAACTTCATTAATTGTTTCGAATATAAAATCTAAATCAATATTCTGCTTAAAATAATTTTCTTTAATATATTTTAACTCTCGCTTATCCATATGTTCACCTCTAAGTAATTAGAAAATTATATCAGCAATTCCTAATTCAACTGCTTTTTCTGCATCGATATATACATTTGTTTTCTTGTTCATCATTTTTCTAATTTCTTTGTCCGTCATATTCGTTTCTTCAACGAGAGCTTTAACATAAAGTTTCTGAGTCATCTTAGCTTCTGAAAATTCATTTTCCACATCTGCTATATGGCCATGCTGGCCCGATATGACACCGTGAATCATCACTCTACAATTTCTACCAAGCCTTCGTTCACCTTTGGTACCGGCAGCCAATAACAATACACCAGCAGACATAACCTTTCCAATACCGTAAGTTCTAATAGGTATTTGTTGCTTGATGAGGCGCATCAAATCATAAACTCCGAACATCTCAGAAGCTTGCCCGCCATATGTTGAGATATAAAAATCAATCGGCTCAATAATTATTTTTGTTTCTCCTGTTTCTTCATCGACAATATTAGTAATCGCCGTCTGTTCCAAGGCCAACAAACCGTATGTGGTTTCTGCACATCTTTCCTCGTTTATATCTCCATATATGCCAGTGACTCTCAACTCTGGTTGTTTATCAAGCGCCACACTTAACATCGAAGCTATATCACTCTTCTCTGCCTGCTCTTCTTTTTTTTCTGTTCCTTCTGCAAGAAAATGCATTCTTTTCTCCTGTTAATTTTCAAAAAAAAAGGCAGGGATTCTCGCCCTGCCTTATCGCACTACTAATACTTCATTCTACTTTCTTTTACGTGTTTTGTTTTTCCGAGTAGCTGCCACCAACCTTTTGGCAACGCGGCGGGCGACTTCATTAACGACATCAACTTTTTTTAAATCATTAGCACCGCCTTCTGAAACATACAGATCTGACTCCGCTAACGCTCCCACCATATCTTCTTCATCCTCGGGCGGGAGGCCGGGGTCGAGGCCGGCCTCTTCAGCGGGAGGTGCTTCGAGGTCGACTTCAGGTTCCATTACGTCTGCACCAGGCTCTTCTTCTCCGGTACCGGCTAATTGTTCAACTTGGCTTGCAAGATCCATCAGAACAGGTGCTACGATGCCTGCCTCTTCCTCGGAAAGGGCCCAAGTAACTTCAGACGTCGCTTCCTCGCCAGGTACTTCATCGCCAACAGGTTCGTCGACCGCGGGCTCGTCGACCACGGGCTCGTCATCAACAGGTTCGTCACCGACAGGGCCCCCGGCGCCATCGTCTGTAAATTCTGGTGTCTCCAGATCATCATCGCCCTCTGTTATATCATCTTCTTCAAGACGATCAAAGAAGGTCTCTGCAAGGGGTTGCAAATTTGCAAATTTCATGAAACTGCGAACCTCTGTCTCGTTTAAAAGCTGTTTTTTCATTATGATTACTCCTGACGTATTTTCCAATACACTTTAAATAGATTCTTTGTCTAATAAATGACTTATTTTTTTTAAGGTTTTGTCTTGTATTTGTTTTACCCTAACGAAACTTATATCAAGCCTCTCACCAATTTGTCGTAAAGTCATAGACCCGTTGACCCTTACGCTCTCCAGCATGCAATTTGTCTCCTCTGGATAAGATATCCAATACCGACATTCTTTTACAGGGCATGCGACATTTAAATTTTTACATGTCTCCAAGCATTTTTTCATATAGTGGTATCCGCCTCAATAATATCAAATATATTTTCAATCTCGCCCTCATCAAGACTAAATTTCTTTATTTCAAATTCGGTTTTAGAGTGCATTTTTGTAATCTTCTTGCGTTTTTGGATTCCTTGGCCGCCGTATTTTTCTTTACAATGATCAAGATATTTTATAATGCTTGAATCCATTTCCAAATAACCGGTTATCATATAACGAAAAAATTGAGACTGATTGATTCCATCATACTTACAGCGGATTTTCAACCTAGCTTGTCTATCTGGAGTATCATAGAACATAAATTTCTTTCTATTTTTTGGATCAGGAATTGTTTTATCTTTCATTTATATCTCTGCAGAATATGTGTGGTGCTTTCAGCTTGGCCGGCATTAGATTGCAAAACAAATTCAGATTTAGCTTGTAATTCTCTAATAGAGGCGGCTCCAGAATAAGATAGACCGCTGCGTAGTCCGCCAGCAATATCACGCAAAACACCTTCTACGGCGCCGCAGAAAGGAATAGTAGTCGAAACACCCTCGGGAGTAGTGGTTTTTCCCCTCCATGATTTCTGAGCAGCTGCAGAAGCCATGCCCCGATATACTTTACATCTTTTTCCCTGCTGACCGAAGAACACTTCTCCTGGAGTCTCCTTTGTTCCTGCTAACATAGAGCCAACTATCACAAAATCTGCCCCAGCAGCATATGCCTTAACCATATCTCCAGTAGTTCTGATACCTCCGTCAGCAATAATTTTCGCGTCGTAAGTGGTTCTAGAACAATCTAAAATACTCTGGAAAGTTGGTACGCCATGCCCAGTAACCATCCTTGTTGAACAAATTGACCCTCCGCCAATCCCAACACGTATCGAATCGGCGCCCCAAGAAGCTAACGCGTCGAAGGCCTCTAAAGTTGCTACATTGCCAGCCATCAAATGTACGGCGGTGCCGAACATGTCCTTCAAGGATTTTAAACACCCCTCCATCAATGTGTGGTGACCATGAGCCACATCCACACAAATTATTTGAACTCCGATTGAGACTAGGGCCTTCGCGCGGGCCTCATAATCAGTCATGCCTACGGCAGCTGCAACCTTCATGTCTTGATTTGAGTAAAGAGCCTTCGAAATAATTGAAGCCTGTTCCTGTACTGTGTTATAGCGATGGACGACTCCCAGGCCGCCGGCTGCGTCCATGGCGAGGGCCATTGTGTCCTCGGTAACAGTGTCCATGGGGCTAGAAATAACAGGCAAGCCTAAATACTTAGTTTTGTCTAGATTGTTACCAATTGTGATAGAAGAACGGCTCTCTATCTCGCTAAATTTTGGCACCAATAATACGTCGTCGAAAGAATAAGTTTGTCTCATAGCAGGCTCTCCAAATATCTTTGTAAATACCATATGGCCTTTCCAATATCTTTTTTTGCTTGGCCCTTATGTTTGTGTCTGGAAATATATTTAATAGCGTTGCCGCAATGAAAATCTAATCCCCAATCTTCTATCACATCAATGGTTTCGTATTTCCCATGATTGTAGTGAGGAGGGTGATCGACCAGATCTAATTTATAATTTACTAAAGTCTCTAAATCCTCGTCTCGAATAAACTCCTCATCTAGCGATGATGGGCTGATCAAAATCTTCATTGTTTCATTTTTATCTGACATATCTTTACCTCTTTAAAATCCGGGTACTTGTCCGTTCAATGGATGTGGAGCACCACTATCTGTACTGCCCAAGGCATCATCGCCGCGACTTGAAATTGTAATTGGCTCGTTATATAATTTATTACCAACTTGTCTAGCTCTAAAGTGGACTACAGGCACCAAAACTAATTGCGCAATTTTAGCGCCTCGTTCAACAAATTGTGTTTCCTTACCAATATTGTGAAGATCAATAAAAACCTCTCCATCGTACCCGCTGTCAATAATGTGCGCGCCGACAATGAGAGATCTCTTTGCTCCCATACTTGACCTGTTGCAAACTTGTAACATATAACCATGTGGAATTCCGAAACACAGTCCGGTCGAGAACATTTTATTCCCACCCGGCTCAACTTTCACCACAGAAATATTTGGATCAGGTGGGCTGTAAAATACATCCAACCCAGCATCACTAGGGTTGGCTCTCGTCGGGGGGATTGCTCCCTCCCTCTTTGTATACTCTAAAATCATTTTTTACCTCTTCAATAATTTTACGTGCCTTGTCCCAGCATTCAGGACAATACAATCTTACTACTTTTTCTTTTTCTTTAACAATAACTTTCCAAGTCATCGCCTGCTCTTTAGACTTCTTATCAAAATCTTTTTCACATGCGCAGCAGTTCTCGGCTAGCCTATCAAACATTGCCATGTGCTCTTTCATATCTTTTTTAAGACGTTTTGCTGCGTTACGTGCAAGTTTTCTTTTTAAACTTCCCATTTTTTATCCTAACATCTTAAACGTACGACGTATTGATCTAGTACTAAATCCCCAATCTTCATTGTGGTCAAGCTTGGCTGCATATGGGCGATTTAATTGTATGAGACCCCTATCTTCGTCTCGGACACCCCAACATCTAATTGTCGTTAGAGTAGAAGTATCATCAATAACTTTTAAAATCCAATATGTTTTACCGTTTTTAGTTTTCTTGCTAATCTTTTCTCTAGGAATAAACCAGGCAACTCCTAATTTTTTATCCCACCTCGAAACGGGTGGCACTTTCCACTTTTCAATAGATTCTAAAATTCTTTCAGTCATGACTAAATCAAAAGGAAATAAACCAGTTAACGAAGATATGTATGTGATTTTTTCTTCTCTCGAAAAATCCTCCTCCGGAGCATACAATTCAATATTTTCTTGTAATCGCTTTAAATTTTTTGGACGATCTTGTATACATGCCATCCAAAAATGCTTACAACCGGTAAATCTTTCATCCACAATTGAATCCAAGCCACCTGATAAACACAAAGCATTTAATGCTCTCTTGTTTAACTTAGAGTATACTACTTCTTTATTAAACAATAAATCTTCAAGTGTGTTAAACGGTCGATTTTTAATAATCTGCTCGACGGCCTTATCTCCCAGGCCCTTAATTGAACTAAATGGTTGAATAAGTGTTTTGCCGTCTTCTGTAATTTCCCATTGAGACGTAGAAGTATTAATATCGATACTTTGAATATCGAAACCGTGCTTCCGTGCTAAACCAATAGCAACTTCCTTCCTGGTCTCTGGTTCTTTATCAAGAAAGGCAGCAGTCCAACACTCTGGATAATAGTTTAGCAGATATGCACACTGATAAGACAAAATAGAATACGAAACTGCGTGAGATTTGTTAAAGCCGTAACCAGAGAAATACTCAAAGTTTTGCCACATTCTTTCTGCAGTGGTTCTATCAATCTTCTTCTCCATGCAGCCGATAATAAATCGATTTTGAATTTTCTCTTTTTCTGCCAAATCCGTCCCGGTGCCCTTCTTGGTCAGCAGCTTTCTTAGTTTGTTTCCATCGTCAAGAGAAATATTCTTACCCAACTTATGCGCAAGGATGGCAATTTGTTCTTGAAAAATTAAAAATCCAGCTGTCTCCTTAGTATGTTCTTCCACAACCTTATGAGCATATGTAATATCATTAGGATTGTTTTTTCTAGAAACATAGCTCTTATCTACGCCAGCACTAAGTGGGCCTGGTCGGTAGATAGAAGTGATAGCAGAGATATCAATGATATTATTAGGTTTGGCCTTCTTGCAAAACCTTTGGGCGCCCTCGTTCGTAAACTGAAAAACGCCAATGAACTTACCCTTGTGAAAAATATTGGTATATACCTGACTATCATTGAGATCAATTTTGTCTGGATGTAGATTGTTATCATAGTATTCCTTGATCTCCTGATAGGAAGGATTTTCAATACCATGATGTCTTTTCAGAATATGGCCAACCGCTGATTGAATCATCTCTAAAGTAGAAAGTCCCAACAAATCAAATTTGATAAACCCAAGTGGTTCTAGGTGTCTCACATTTTGCCCTTCCGACCAGGGAGTCTGGACAACCCCCTTCGAGCAGATAAGAGGCATGTGTTTATCTAAGTCTTCGCCAATCACTACTCCGCCGGCATGCCTGCTAGTCGACCTGACTTGCCCAACCAGCGATTCAATATGAGTCTTGATGTGGGGATACTTATAGAGAAACCTCTGCAAAGAGTCTGAATACTCCATCACTTCTTCAAAGGTGGGAACATATACACCAGCCCTGATGCCATGCTTTGCCTTGGCTTTTGGCGTTGCCTCGCGGACCATTACATTCGTAACGGTATTTACCTCAGCAAACGGAACATCATAAAATTTACCGACGTCTTTGATTAGAGAGCGCAGCTGCAAAGTGTTGTAATTTGAAATAGGGACAACAGTTGTTTCACCCCATTCTTCTGCTAGAATTTCTTTTAAACCAAAAGAATCACTAACATCATAATCAATATCTGGGTAGTCTTTTGCATCAGAACGCAAGAAGCGACTAAATAGGAGCCCGTACTTGATCGGATCAACCTGGGTGATATCTAATACATATGCTACAAGAGAACCAGCCGCTGAGCCTCTTCCGGGGCCAGAGAGCATGTTCTCATTTGCTTTGTCGGCAATTGCCTTCATCGTCAAAAAATACTTGCTGAAACCTCTGTTATCTATAACGTCGATCTCGTGTCTCAGTCTCTTGATATATCGGTCATCTTTGTCAAGGCCTTGGAGGCGAAGACCAGCAATACAAGCCTTCGTCAAAGCCTCCGTGGCGGTGGCGCCTTCTGGGACTACAAACTCCGGTAGTCTGACCTTGTCATCAGGCATAAAGTCTTCAATTAATTCATACGCGATCCAGTGAGTTTTCACAATTGAATCGTATACAATATCGTCGTTGTAGGTTACATTGCATTTCTCCGAATACATCTTATAGGATTCCCACATCTGGTCACCATTTTTAGGATATAGTTCATATCCAATATCCTCAACGCCCGATGGAAGCTCCGACTTCATGTACTCCGGTTTATTACTGTATCCTAGCCAGCCGAGACGCTTATAAAGCTCCCGGTCTTTCCACGCCTCTGGGCCCGGGTAATGGCTATCTGCTGTAGAAATAAGATCAATTCCAAATTCTTCGTGCATTCGGATGACATATTTGTTTAGCTGGTGTTGCCCCTCAGCTGCATTCCACTGAAGCTCGCCAAACCACCTGTTACCTAGTACGGAAATCATACGTCGAGTAGTTTCCCTCATCGCATTTAAGATAGCTTCTTCGTTCTCTCCAACTTTTTTAAACTTGGTTTTCCCCGTATCTTCATCCTTATACTCTTCATATATACAATTATCCCAATAATTACCAGCATATACGCCTCCGAGACAAGCCGAAGAAGCCATAACACCTTCTCCATATTTCTCAAGCATATCATAATCGATACGAGGATAACGATAAAAATTATCACCCTGGTGTGAATCAGAAACCATCTTATAAATATTATTCAGACCGGTCTGGTTCAACGCAACCAAGACAATGTGTTGGCGCGCGTTGATTTTATTACGGGATTTACTTTTTGAGTCTCCCTCATTCTCAGCTGCGACCTTGTCTGTTTTAACAATTTGCTTTTTGGCCTTCTTTTTATCTGCTTTGATACTTTCGTATTCTTCTTTCCACTCTTTAATAGAGGGAACAAAGTAGCCCTCTACACCAAAAATCGGCTTAAAAGTTATACCACTTTTCTTCATCTTTTTGGTATGAAGAACTTGGTATGATAAGCCATTCATGTTGCCATGATCTGTTAAGGCTAGGGCGCTCATACCATTTTGGTATGCAAAGTCCATGTGTTCTTGAGGGTAGCCAAACCCATCAAAAACTGAACCTGCGACGCTATGAGCGTGCAACCCAACAAATGGGATTTTAGATTTAATTCGTTCCATTTAACACCTTGTCTCTATAAGAATATAAAAACATTTAAGATAAGTCAATCATCTTTTCCAAACTCATTCCATTCTGAAAAGCCCAAAATCGATGGTTTCTTATATTCTACGTCTTTTGATAAAAATTTGCAATAACTTTTCCAATTGCTTATATCGTGGTAATCTTCTATAGACGCAGTTTTATATGTATCCGCGTCTAAAGTGTCGAAAACTTGGCTTGGCTTAAAATTTCTATATGAAAATCTCTCTTCTAACGACAATCTTTCATCGCGTACTTCATGATCGATCCATAAACCAGTTGATTTTTGACGCACTTCCAATCTCAGTTGAGATGCCTGTTCGGATGTGATATTAAAACCAAGATATTTATTATCTTGAATAGTTTCTTTTTCATGCGATAACATAAAGCTTCGATTTGCTATATCCTTCCTGTGCTCCCGCACAACATATGGCTGGTAACAACCATATGGCCATGCTACATAAAATCTCTTAGGCGCCAGCCAGCCGCTTATAGATTTAATAATCTTATTAGCCGAAAGAACGCCATAAACCACACTCCAGCTCAAACAATCTCTCTTGTTAATATCTTTAACATCAATAGGAAGATAATATATCCGTATAAATCTTTTAAAATCTTTCTTGCTATGTTCAAAGCTCCTATAAGAATAAACAGGATCTTCTATTTTTTCACCAAGCTGGTATCTGATCAATGGTTGGACGTCGTCGCTGCATACTAGCCATATTGTTGAGCAACCAGCATATGCGCATTCTGCAACGGCGCGCTCAACAGCTAAATAATTAGGAGCAATCGGCATTAGGGAGTCGTGCCATGGCATCTTAAAATCCAATTCTCTACCAGATACTGGAACTATTCCCGCTATTTGCGTTAACAATTGTTCCTCATCAGGTATATGTTGGCTTGATCTATACCACTAATTTTTTTTATTGGATATATATCTCTCTTCCAAAGTTCCAAACGAGGTTTTTTAATTCCAAATTGTTCCAACTGGTTAATGATCTTAAATTTGGCTATTGTATCAGTAAAGTTTACATCGTTTATTTCTTTTGATGTCAAAGTTGATTCTGCAACGAGATCTTTGTGATCTCTCTCCCCATCTATTCTTGTAGAATTGAAAAAACATATTTTCTTAACGAAATTAGAATTCGGATCGTCTATAACTTCCACATCAATCTTCCCACCGGTTGTATGAATATCAAACCAATCTAATACACGGTAGTGTATAGTTTCCTGGTTGAATATATCTTCTAAGCCAAAGACATTCTCTAAGTCAAATATGTACAATTCATCGTAGCTGATAAAATATCTTGCTTCATTGACAGTCAAAACCTTAATAATTTTTTCAGCCCTATCAACGCGAATTGTCTTAATCTTATCAGAAAAAGGGTTTTTGCCGGCTTGATAAATTTTATAAGAATGTTTAGCCCACTCTTCTTCTAAGGGAAGAGTGGGGTGGGCCCGACTAGATTCGTAAGAATGATAATAAGGACTGCGATTGCATAATATGTGCATCTTGTTTTTAGAGGTAAATCGTATTGCATTTAGTTCGTTTCCTATGACCACCTGGGCCCAACGAAAATCAGCATCCACATCCATCTATTTCACATTCTTTCTTTTGTTTCTTCAGCCTGATTATGTTTCCATGCCACTTTTTCAGTAACTTATAATGCCTAGGAACCTGAAGGCAGCGGCCGGCCTCCACGGGATATCGGACAGCTTTAGTCCACGCAGCAATCCATATTCTTTTATCAGTCCGATGTTTACACTGTTTCTTAATGGATTTGATTTGTTTTACAATATGTCGCATCCAGGCATCGGCTGCCTGCAGGGGATCTGTTCTATCAATTCCATAGCCATGAGATTTCTTTTCCCACCAAGGCCACATTTGAAAAAGACCAAGAGCCATGGCAGTTTTTCCATCTTTACTAAATTTTCGATCGCCGCGAGCATTTGGATTATAACCTGATTCCTGGCATGCGGCTGCAAGAATCAAACCTTTTAATTCTGTCGGTGGGTTGTATTTTTTTTCAATTGCTATTAGGTTATCAAGCAGTTTATAATCAATCTTGTCTATCTTGGCATTTTTGCAATTCAATACTGCCTCATCCAAGATTTCTTCGTAAGTTATCGCTGAAAGGCTGCCGGGTCGTACGATTGGTTTGACATATTTTTCTTCGTGATCGCTTGAAGCGACATGAACTGGCCTGTCATAAGGGCCAGCGTTCGGGATCAATAATAATAAGGGGATCAAATAATTCATTTTTTAGAATTCTCCGTGTAATCTATGTAAGCGCTAAGGGACATCGGCCAAAGTTCTTTAGCTATTGTAAGCATTCCTTTCGCCAATTGTTGTATTTCCCATTGGGCACCTTCGTGTGTTCTAAGTTGTATAAATTTAAGTAGATTATTCAAATTGCAAGTGCCATAATATTCCGTATACATATTCTGTGGAAGTACACCCCTGGCCTGTTCTCTGCATATGCCTGCCGAAAGTAGAGATTCGTACAGTGCCAAGCTACGCTCGTGGTGGAGCCTAACTAATTGTGATGCAGAACTTGATGCGCCGTGAGGTATTTTAATATAGCCTACTATGGGATTGACCAAATTTTCTACGTTGCTTGCTTGTCTGTTGGATTTATGTTGAGTTCTAAACTGGCTAGGTTCATAGAACTCAATATTATATTCTGTGTATCGTCGACTAATTTCGTTATATGACCAAGTTCTGTGACGATGGTGCTGACTTCTCACAAAGAGCGGCACTTTAATTCTGAAGGTTGCGACATTGTGCTCAAAGGTACTGGTATGTCTATGTTTGACGAGATACCTAATCAGCTTTTCATCTTTCTCATCTAGTGATGATTTTTGTTTTCCGAAAGAGACGCGAGCACTATTAACAATAGTTAAATCACTCCCCATGTGATCCACAAGTTCAACGAAACCCACATCATCGTCATACAAATCAATTTTCGTTTTCACAATAAAAACCCTATAACATGATGTTCTAGAATTATATGATACGTCTCTCCTAAAAATGAAACCTCTTCAACCGAATGCGAGGGCACTAGCAATCTAGCCCCCTTGTCATAATTTGATGTTACATGGGGAGTTACAACCTCAACCACCGTATGGGGAGATTTATTAACATCAACATTATCGGGAAGCAATATTGTTGTATCTTGTGTCTTTTTCTCTCTAATCGGACGAACAACCAAATATTTGTTAACAGGACACAACATTTATATTAAAGCTCCTAGAATCTTTACATTCAATTTATCAAAATAAGTTTTAAGCTCATTAACGTCGTCTCCCCTCTTGAGCATTCTATATGCTCGTACAACTTGGCGTAACTCATCACGAGTTAGCCAGCCGTTGTGTGCATAATTATTTCGAAGATCTCTTTTGTGTTCCTTGAGTGGCTCCATTTCATCTTCTATTGCCTTCATAGCCATGATATATTCCACTGCATATTCTTGTTTCGTTGGTTCTTTGTCACTCATATCAACCTCCTAAGGTTATTGTATAATCAATAGAAAAGTAATTACATTATATCATAAAACAATTGTTTTTTTAAAATTACGTAATTTCGCAAGAGCCGCCGGCGCAGGCAAGTTCACCTGTTAAGTCGGTGTTATCTTCCAGTTCTATAATTTTTGATACATCTACTTCTTTTAAAGATTTATATAGATTTTCGTATTGTTTTTCTGTGCAATCTTCAAACGGTGGTTGCACATATGTATGTTCAGAATACGGTAAAATAGATAATCCGTTGTAAATTGACTTGTTTTCCCACATCCAATCAGCCACCTTTTCCCACTCTCCATTTTTTACTGAGATGGTCGCAGAGATATTATGAGTATTCTGGCCTCGTTGATGGCCCGGTTTAATCCACTGAGATGAGACTTTTTTAATTCTCTTTAAAAGACTCACAGCTGTTTCCTGCCTTGTGATAGCGTTGTCAGGTGCTTTCTGTGGCACTTCTATAACTGCAGTGTCGTGTGGTCTAAAAAATTCATCTTGAATCAGCTCGGGATGATATATGGTTAAGTGAGTATAAATTGGCTCATTTTTTCCGACTCTCAAGCGACGAATATAATGGTCATTATGCCAAGAATGAATACCGCTAGAAGTGCCAAGAGTCAGAGAAGTTGTACCAGCTGGTTTTATACAAGTGGTGCGGGCGGCAGGCCTTATACCAATTTGGCTGGCCGTGCGCTTATTTTCTTTCTTAACTTCGGACGCGGCTGCTTTCATGTCCAAGTCCAGCACTTTTCCGGAAGCAATCCCTGTCATTGATACCCCTATAAGGGCCTCTTTTTCTGTCGTTCTTTTCCAGACTCCCCTAAGATAATGAAAATCAGTATAACCAGCTTGAAGTGTAGCAATGAAACTAGCAGCTCTAACTCTGTTCTCAAGAGCTTCTTGAGATCCGACATCCGAAGCGTTGACCTCCACTAAATTACAAAATTGATAAGGTCGCAAAGCAATTTCGCAGCACGGATTCGTTCCCCAGTCTTTGTCATTAGAAAAATAGAACCCAGGTTCTCCGCAGCCAGAAGCTTTTACTCTCTCCCATAGAGACATAAAATAATCATGAGTTATGCGATGGCGTAACAAAACTACAGAATTGTTAGCTCTTCCTCTTTGTGGGTTTGTTTCCCACCAATTTCCTGTCTTGGCCGCCAGCATTTCCTCATCATCTGCCGAGAACAATGAAATAAGAGCAGCGCGGCGAATCCCCCCGGCAAGAACAGCGTCAGCAACATGACAAATGATATCATGTACTTCAATTGATTCGAGCTGATCGCCAAGCTCTTTCTCATCTAAAATTCCTTTAATTTTCAATAGGCATTCTTTAAGTGGTTGCGGGCCGGGAGCCTTCCCACCTGAAGTAATTAGTGTCGCGCCCTTCGGACGGATGTCACTAAAATCAAAACGAACCTTAGATCTTCCTTCAAAATAGGAATTCATCAATACTTTAATTGCGTCCGCCCAGCCCTCAATAGAATCACCTATAAGAAAACGACGAGTTCTTTTCGTGCTAGGGCCCTGAATTTCGGGAAGTTTTTCAATATGGTGCTTTTGTACTGAATATCCCACACCAGTTCCCCCAAGAAGGAGAAACATGCACTCGTTAAAAGAATCAGGGTGATCGATAGGCATATAAGCGCAGTTGTAAATCCTGTTAGGAGCCACTTCAATTGGCTTTCCTCCGAACTGCATTGATCGCATTGATGGTAATACTTCTTTTTCATAAACAAATTTATAAGCATGCTCAATATCCTCTCTTAAGGAGGGATATTTTCTAATGTGCATCTTTTTATTTCTAGTAACGACTTCTTCCCATGTTTCTCTTCTTTCTTTCTCGGGTAAGTAACGTGCGTATTTCATGTGTATAGTTATATCAGATAAAATCTTACTAGGTAGCTCCATTCGTTGACTCCTTTCTTGACTTGCGAAAATCTTTATATTTTTCTTTTAATGTTTTAGCTAATTCTTGAGGTGTGGCATCTGTTGTGAAGCCACTCTGTTGTGGCCTATCAACAGGAGTCAGCACCCTTAATTGTACATTACTTGTATCCATGAACATCGGGAACACAAGCCCATCTGGGCCATTTCTGTTTTTTGCAACAAACATTCTGGCTGTGTTGGCATTTTTGTCTCTAATCGTTCGAGAGATAGAAAAAATAAAATCTGCAACAAAACATTTATTAAAAGCTTCAGAAATTGATTCCATTGTTATAACCTCGGCATTTAACCCTGACCGATTGGTCTGAGATGCTGTCCAGACTGGGCAGCGATATTCTTGAGCAATTGCCCTTAACTGCTCATAAATAGACTCCAGTTCGTTCCTTTTCTCTTTAAAATGTGTGCTTGGTTTGAGCAAATCACCGTAATCTACTATAATCATATCGATTTTATGATTTCTTTTTTTTAATTTTTCTAAATGAGCGCGTAAAGTATTTGGAGTGGCGGTCTTTGTCGGGTACTCTTTGATGATTAAAGACCCTTTCAAATCTGTAATCACCTCTAAAATATCTTGCTTTCTATGAAATAGAGAGGATAGTGGGATTTCACTAATGCAGCTATCATAGCGTTGGCCAGTCATCTCTTCCGACAACTCTAGTGTATAATGCACCACATTTTTATTAGCTTTTATTGCTTGTGATCCAAGATGCACCAAGGCCATTGATTTGCCTGCTCCTGTCGGAGCAACAACAACCCCTAGTTCACCGGTACCCAGGCCATTTTTTGTAAGCTTATCTATCTTATCCCAGCCAGTGGTAATGGGGCTGCGCGCTTTCAATTCATATCTTAACTCGAAATCTTTAACTAGGTTGTGTCCAAAATTATTATCTGTTCCCAGCTTCAAAGCCTCGTCGATAATTCTCTTAACCTCATCATAAGACGAATTTTGGATAAGGTCCACAGATTGCATCAAAGCTTCTTTGAGTTTTTGCTTCTTACAAAAATCCAATGAAGTTTCTTTGATGTACTGTTCATCTTGAACATTTTTAATTAGAACGCGAGCAAAGTAATCCCTTACTTGCTTTTGTGTCGCCTCACTCTCGTTATCAAGCTCGGTCCTTAAAATTGGGGCAATGATCTTATCAGTTGGGTGAACTCCGTACTTCCTTCTATAGCTAAAAATCTTTGAAATAAAAACTCGTAAGTATTGTAATTCAAAAAAATTTGTGTTTAATACTTCCTCAAGCTGGTCCGCGAACGGACGATCTTGCAGAACCAGTTGAGCTAGGGATTCCTGGAACTGTTTACCATATTTGGAAAAACTAATTTTATCGTTTTTAATCATGCATCAATCCTATTACTATAAGTTTAGGAACTTTTACCTAGCTGTCCAGGCAAATTTTATTGAAATGCTGGAACAATTCAATAAAATTAATTTCACCAAAACCGTCTTTCAGCATCATCTTTATTAGTTCTGTTCTGTTGAAGGACAAGTCTGGATCCTTGATAGTTTCTCGGATAATCTTCTTGTCTTTTATTGAAAGAATTGGAGCATAAAGTTGCATCATTTGGTAATTTCTTTTCAAAATATTTTCGTTTTCAAGTACAGATTGGTATACTTTTACCGAACTCTCTTCAACCATTTCATGACAATATTTCAGAATATCATCATAAGTTACAGACTTCTTATTTGCAAAAAATGGAAATCTTTTTGCAACAGTTTTCAGGCCAACGCCAGAAATGCCCTCAATATTATCCGACTTATCTCCGACCAGGGCTCTTGCCATGGCAAAATTGGTAGGATGGATATTGAATTTCTCTAAAATAGAATTTTCATTCAATACCTCGCGCTGGACTGGCCTATATAGTACTGTATTATTTTCAAGTAGTTGAAAAAAATCTTTGTCACTTGAAACAATAAGTTTTTCCCAGTCTACATATTCTTTAGCTTGAGAAATATATGCAATAATATCATCAGCTTCTGTACCAGGAAACATAAATTGCATCATAGGAGTATAATTAAAATACTCAATTAGTCTTGTCTGCTGCCAAATTTTATTTTCTATTTCTTGGTGCTCTGTTAAAGATTTGACGGATCGATTGAGCCGAATTGGTTTTCGCCCTTCTTTATAATCCTTCTTTAGCAATTTTCTTTTTTTAGAGCCGCCTTCGCCGTCCCAACAGATTACAATCAAATCAGGTTTGGATTCCCTGACGATTTTTTGAATGCTTTGAAAGCACCCCCGT
>Ga0208010_1000087_pt1 | contig 28114 bp, 11 predicted proteins | sample 2_EtaG_FD_184074 | JGI IMG/M metagenome (GOLD analysis project Ga0208010, IMG submission 184074) | Marine viral communities from the Subarctic Pacific Ocean - 2_ETSP_OMZ_AT15125 metaG (SPAdes) (version 2) | ecosystem: Environmental > Aquatic > Marine > Oceanic | place: Pacific Ocean | collected... | reverse complement strand
CTTCGCTAGGACTTAAATGACTAACACTAAATTCTTCAGCTATATTGTTTCCGGATTCATAAAGTTCAATAGTAAATGGATCAACGCCATGCTTCATTAATCTATATATACCAGCATGACTATCTTTTAATTTTAAAATACCGTTAACTATTTTAGGTAGTACTTTTTCGTAAAAATCAACACCTAAAGAACCTTGTAAGTTACCATTAGGATCATTTGTTTTTAATATAGATGCTTGTCCTAGTAACGTTTTCAGCACAAGTTCAACTTCTTTAACGTTACCTCTTATAGCAGCGTCCATAATTATTTTAACTATTTCATTGATAGGCGTATGCTCTTCAACTACTGCTTGGTCCATTATAGGTTTTCTATCTTCATAAATTTGATAAGCATATGGAGTAGCTGCCTTTCTAAAGAAATTACTTTGATCTACAGACGAGTGAATTACCAACTCCTCCATTATCCAAGTGTGAACTTTATTCTGATCTGTATTTAACCAAACACTTAAATCTTTAAAAAATTGGACAAAGTTTTTAAATTTATCTTTCTCATTTGTTTTTTCAAAATTCCATTTTTTTGGATTTAATAATCTTTTACCATCTTTCGTGCTTTTATGTATTTTAACTCTTTTATTAAGTACTTGATCAGTATTTTTTATTTTTTTAGTTTCAGGTACAAACTGCTCAAATCTATCTACATTCATAAAAACGGCTCTATCTCCTCCCGTTAACAATTCTCGTAACAACCTGTAATATTGAGGATTTTTATCTAGAAAGTTATTTAAAGGTTTAGCCATACGCTCTCCCCATGTTATACCTAGTTTCTCATTCCAAAGACGCTCTAACATTCTAATCTCAACGTTTTTCCCTACTGTTTCTCCAGTTTTTGGATCGTATGTTTCCTTATAAGTTTCCTCTTTTGGGACTGACGCGCTCCACACTCTTTTTATAGCATTTGCAATTTGTTTTACTATCCCAGTATCAGTAGTTTCTTTAGCAAATTCAGTTTCTATTGATTTAGAGAATTGTGCTTTGCTCTTGTCAATAACCTCCTTAGCCTTTTTAACCACGCTAGGATCAAGTTTGTATTTGTATATTATTTTCTTTGCAGTGTCACTGTTAATACTATCACCTACACCTTCATGTATCAACAAGCCCATGCCTTTTTTGACTTTACTACGAGAGTACTTAACAGTATCAAAAGTTCTATTTTCCCCCTTTTGTTTTTCCATTGTATCTAAGAAACTATCTATTTCAGCTTCAACAATTACATCTATATCATTAGAATTTTCTATCTTAAACTTATTAACAGCGTCTTTAGTGAGAGATGCGGCTATAAGTTGAGCTAATTTTTTTTGTCTATCTAATAAAGTTGTATAACCACCATCAATAAAATGCTTAGTAAATTTAGCTTTATTAGTTTTTATATCATATATACCTATACCAGGATAAGTAACTTTACCAGTTTTAGGATTTACTCTCTTATCACTCTCTCTATCTACCTTCTTTATATCGAATAAAGTATTGTAATTCTTTTTTATAGTTTTAACATCAAGAGCTTTTATATGGTTTTCGTAATTTAAAGCGTGATAAGCTTTATATTCTTTGCTAGCAAAACCCTCTACTGTTTTGGTAACCTTACCCATTCCTTCTTTAATAACTTTCATAAACTCTTTTTCTATAAGAGCGTTTAATTGCTTAGTTAAATTTTTAGGATTTTGCTCCAGTATATTAACCACTTTATTATAAATGGTTTGAGATATTACATCTTTATTGTCAAGATTAACATCACTTAAACTTTTTAGTTTTCTAGCTTTCTTACTTGGTTTTGGTTTTGTTGGCTCTGGCGCTTTAATATCTTTAGCTTCTGATATATCTACACCCATTTGCTCTATACCGCCAATGGCTTTAGCTCTAGCATATATTTCAGGTTGTCTAGGTTTTAAAGTGGCACTTAAAAATGTCGTTACTTCAGTTTCTTTATTATATGTATTAAACAGAGGTGTTTTACGACTTATTTTCGTTCCATCTTGTAATGTAACCTGAGGAAATATACCTAATATCTGTTCGCTTATAGCTTCTTTTACTGCTTGCATGGGTATATTACCCGTTGGATTAAACTTTAACGCGTTACTAATTACAGGCCAATTTTTTTCTATTACAGCTTCAACAGCAGCAAATCTATCCTCTTGTGTTGATTGCGGGGAATTTATTATATCAACCAATGATTTATTATCTATTTCAGCATCTAAAAATTGTTGTGTCCTTGGACCAGTTTTAGAAAACTTTGTTTCTTCTACCTCACCTTCTTTTTTACCTGTATCTATACGTTTACCACCAGTAAGTTCATCTTCAGCTCCAGATGCAAACTCAAGCATTCTTTCACTAAGTTTACCTTCTTTAACGTTTTGACTATATTCTTTCATAAAGTTAAAAGCGTCTTCACCAGTTTCTATACTTAAATTTTTATAGGGTGTACTTTCATTAAAGAACCCAGCTACTTTATTTTTTATACCATCAAAAAACCCTTTACTATTTTTGTATGTTATATTATTATCTTCGTCTTCTATAATGTCAGATAATGCAGTAAACCACTCGTCAGTAGTTGACATTTGTTCTTCTGACATTCTATAGCTTTTTTTAAGCCTTTGCTCTATTAATTTAACAATATTTTTTCCAAGATTTTTTTCTACACTTAATTTAAAATCAGAAATTAACTTTTTAACTCTAGTTCCACCATCTTTATTATCTTGTAACTTTAGATTAGTTAAAGCACCTCTCATTACAGCATGTAATACTTCGTGTGAACCAGCATTTAACGCTCCATATTTAAAAGCAAACTCTTCATTGATCATTATGGTTTGTTTACCATTTTCATCCATAAAAATATTTGCATCAGCTCGATCCGCACTATCTGCTATTCTTTGCGCCTCTGCGTTAATTTGTTCATCAGTCATCTTAGATAAATCAATCTCAACACCATCAAACGTGTATTTCCCTTGCTCCATCATCCTTTCAATCAAAGTATTTACATATTCACTATTTTCTTTAAAACTTTGAAAAGGATTAAAACCCATTTGCTTACTAGCAATTTTAGCAAAAGATTTTGTTCTTTCTAACCAAACACTTCTAACTTCTTGCGCGGTTTTCTTTCTAGCTTGAACTTCCGTATCAGCAATATCAACACCTTTATACTTATTTATAACTCCAGCAATTTCAACTTCTATGCTCTTTAGAGTAATGTCTGCATCGGCAACCTCAAATATACCTTTCTTTTTAGTATCAGCTTCAGCTTTCATTCTTCTCTTCTCTAATTCAACCAACTTCTTTCTATCAGTTTTATCAACCCTTTCATCTATTTGAGTTTCAAAAACAGCTTCTTGTTGTTTTTGATCTACAAGGTTTTTAAGGTTTTTATCGCCTACTATATCGAATTGAACTTTAGCTAAGTTTTCAGGTTTCATATTGTTAACCTTATTTATAACTTCTTTCCTAGTTCTTTTCTCACCGTTTATTTTATATTCTTTTTTAGCAAGAATATCAGCGACATTTACAACACCTTTAGCCTCAGCAACGCCTTCCATTAAAACTTCAGCAATATCAAACTCTTGTCCAGCAGCAACTTGTCCTAAAGCCTCACCACTGGCACCACCTGTCATTTCAACACCAGTTACTTGTCTAGCTATTTTACCTTTACCCGCTCCTTTTGCTAATAGTTTAGTACCAATACCTCTTGATAAACCAACAGTTACACCTTCTACGGCTCCAATTGTAACTCCTCTAGCTAAAGCCCTATCTTTTATATCTTCAAAAAGTTCCTCGTTTTCTAATATAGCTCTAATATTTTCTTTATTAAAATCTTTACCACCTAGTTCAGTTTTTAACAACTCTGTTAATGTTAAAGCTGTTTCCATAGAACCTACTAAACCAGCTACAGCACCACCAATAGCTCCAGTTGTTGCGCCAACAAATCCACCTATAGCCGCTCCTACCGGTCCACCAATCGCGGTAGCGCCAGCACCAGCTAAAGCACCAGCACCAGCACCAGCTCCAGTTGTAGCAATTGTAATACCAGCGGCTTCTTCAGAATCAAAAAACGTCCTAGCCATTGCGGCGGCAGAACTAACTATAACTTGAGGTATAACTTGACCTCTTGTCATAACCATACCTTTCATAAAGCCCCAAACACCACCACCAGCTTCGTTTTTTATTTCTTCATATTCACGCATTTCATCTGAAGCACCAGTTTTATCCAAAGCATCACTAACTTCGATGTATCTTCTTAGTTCTTCGTCTGATATGTTTTTACCCTTCTTATAAACATCAAAAGCTTCATCTACAGTTGCTCCTTGGGCTATACCTTGTTCACCCGCTCTCCATAAATCTCCTAAATAATCTGTTGCTATATTCTTACCTAAAGTTCTTTCGATCCAAGTATCTTCTTCTTTAGAACCTTCTACATCAACTTGTGGTAATTCTATTGGACCCACATCTACTTCGTCATCTGTTGTTTTTCCTAAATTAAATTCAGGAAACTTATTGTTTACAATGTTGTAATCATAGTTACGACTCTCAGCAGTAGCTACGTAATCTTTTAAAAGCTGCGTATCATATTGATCTAGTTCTGGAAATTTAGATGATATAATATCCCAGTCATAGTTATAATGCTGTGCAGTTGCAACTAAATCTTTTAGTAACTGTTCGTTCATATTAAATTAATTTAGTCTCTAACATTACCACCGCTATCGCTTGTAGCGGTATTTTCACCACTAGTAACGGTATTTTCACCACTAGTAACGGTACTTGAAAAGTTTTCATATAACCAATCCCATATTTCTTGAGCCCCTTCTGTATCATCTGAAAAACTAGGATCAGTTACAAATAATTTAGTTTTACCATTAATAGTAAGTATAACATCATCATACGCGCTAATTGGCTCAACTAGTTTTCTATTATCATTATCTGGATAATTAAGCTTGCCCGCGCCTTGATAAGCACCCACCACAAGTCCAGGAACGTTCATATCTCTTAAGTATCTAACAACAGCGTTATCACTTTGAAAATCTTTTTTAAATGCATCAACAAACTTAGTTGGAGCTATTCTAGCTTTACTTTTTCCTTCTACTACCGCTTGTTTGTCCGCAAATGGGTTATCACTTGGTAATAGACCAGTTTCATCATCAGGTACTTCCGTCTCTCTCTCTGTTACTATACTTGTGAAAATAGGATCGTCAACATGAAATACCTTTTCCGCCATATCTTTAGCAGTGCCAATTGGCACTCCAACTCCTACGCCTTCAACATCTGGATCGTCATAGCTTTCGCCTTTTCCATAGTTTTTCCACCATTGTGTCGTTCCATCTACTTCTCTGTAGGTATATACACCTCCTTGAAAACTAATTTGAGTACCACTTTTTAAGTTATCAATTTTATTAGTTACATACCCAACGTCATATTGTGGAACATAACTGGTGCCTTTAGAAGGAAGTCCTAATCCGTATTTACCTTTTTTACTTAATGAAAGACCGTAGGGGTTTGTTTTAATGTTAGTTTTAACATTATTTTTATCAACTTTTTCCTTATATGTATTATACCCCGTTTTAAACGCATTATCCACTGTATAATCTAAATACATTCCTTTAGTATCTAAACTTTTATTTTTACCATTCTCTTGATATATAGCTTTTCCACTAAGTATATTATTAACTACAGTTTCATAACTCTCTGCCGTTGCAAAATCACTTTCTGTTAATATATCATCACCGTCACTTTTTGTAGCACCTAACTCTTTAATGATTTCGTTAGTTAAACCTAAAGCTTTACCATTACGTAAAGCTTCTGCAAAAGATAATTTTTCTCCACCAATTTTCTTATGCATCATATACTTTAACGTATTTGGATTATTCAGCATATCAGTATCAAGAAGTTCTTCTAAAGCATTTCTATCTTCATTTCTAAAACCACTATAATTATCTGATCTGCCTTTCGAAGTTTTAAGACGGTTTTGATATAACGCTTGTGCTTTAACAAGAGTATCATCTGCCCTTGCATCCTTATTAACATAATCTAATAATTCTGAAGATTTTTGTAATTCAAATAGAGGTTCGTTATTTTTAGGATCTTCTCCTACTTTTGAAACATATGTATATTCACCCGTTACAGGATCTTTAAATTTCACAACTACACCTTCTTTTACAATACCTAACTTTTTCCATAGTTGCGCTGGCGTTGCGTTAGGATGATCTTTCATATATTTTGTAGCGTCTGCGTTATGTATTCCTGATTGTTTATCTTGATTAGCTTGATATTTAGCTAGATCCGTTAAATATTTTTTCTTACCAATCTCCATATTTTCTATATCATAGAGATTACCTTCAATTCCAGCTTGGAGAGTACCAAGATTAGCATTATCTTGTTCGTGTCTACCTATTATTTGTTGATTTCTACGATCCCAATCTTGACGACCTTCTGGATCGTTTTTAAATCCTTTATTTGCTTTCCACTCCTCACGTTGAGCCGTAATATCAGCTTGCATTTCCGTATAATCAGAATCAATCATTTGAAGATTTAAAGGATCTTCAAAAATTTTCATGGCTTTTTTAAACTCCAAGGTAGCAAGATCATTTTCTAATTTAATACCTGCAGCTATTTCTTCAATTCCACCCATCAATTCTTTATGGGCATCTACAGTGCTTTGATAATGTTCACTATAGTCACCTGGTACATTTGCCATGCCCGCGGCGTACGCCATTCTCGCTAATGTTGGATCTGCTTTTCCTGCTAAACTTGCCATATTTTATATTTGTTTAAAATTAACACCTTTACTCTTTTACGATCACTCACCACCGGTTGGTTTGTTTAACATATCCTCCCATGGTAACTTCGACGCGATATCAGTGAAACTCTGCATATTTTGCATTTGCATTTGCATAGCTGCTGAATTTGCCGCCATTTGATTTGAATATGCTGATTGTACGCCTGCATTAGCGCCAGCTAAACTACCATATTGAATACCTAATAAAGTTGATTGTCTACTCATTTCAGCCTCTTGAACCATTGCATCTCCACCTCGTATAGCCATATCAGCTGCGGAAGCACCTTTTGCTATCAATTCCTCTCTAGCCGCTTCAAACTGTTGTACTGACATAGCTCCTTTTGCTGTTAATTGTTGGTTTATCGCTTCTTGTTTTGCTAGATCAACTGAAACTTGTCTAGCTTGTAGTTGGCCTTGACTAGCTAATGCTTGTGCTAAACCAGCAATACCACTACCACCAGCAGCACCTCGCATTTCTTGCATTATGTTAGCTCTTTGCTGTGCTCCTTGCTCCATTTGGAAATCAGCAGCACCAGTACTAACTTTTAAATCTTCATATACATTTTCAAAATCAGTTTGTAATCCTTCATACGCATTTTCCACACCCGCGTAAGGATTTTCAAATTTAAATTGTCTATAAATATCTTTTTGCTTATCAAGTTTTGCTTGTTGTTCTTTTTGAAAATCTAATTGCTTTTGCAACATAGCATTACTTGCTCTCTGACTTTTCTTTGCGTTTTTACTTCCTACCCACCCCGAAACTAATGTTGCTCCTGCCATTATTACTGCCGCTGTTGCGCTCATATTATTCCTGTTTTAAATTAATTTTTTTCAATATTCCCAAGGCATCACACCCAGGTGGTAAATCTTCATATTTAGTACATACAACCTCGTCTTCAGCGTCTTCTATTGTGGTGTTTTCAGTCGTATGTACCGTTATAAATATACATTCTTCATGTGTATATATAGCTCTTTTTGTGCCTGGTTTTGTAATACCTTGATAAGGAGCTTTTATACGTTGTATACCTTCCTCTGACAATATTGACATCTCTCCTTTCATTAAAAAAAATGGATGTTCTTTTTTATGTATTTTAGTTACAATAAGTTCATTAGCTGGATTATATATTTCTCTGATATAACAACCTCCAGCAAAAGTATGTTTAACTGGATTTGTTTTCAGCATCATTTCACCAGTCATACCGCCACTCGAGTTTACGATATCTTCTTCTAAATCAATTATTTTTTCCCTAAATTTATTACGCCTGCGTATTTCTTCACCAATTTCCCAAGCTTCATCAAAGTTATAACTATGCTTTAGCCCAAGTTGTTCAGTTATAGCTACAAACTGTTCTTTACTCTGCTCCTTTGTCAAAGCTGAAGACTCTACTTGTTTATCTATTTTTTGTATCCCTTTATCTATTTCTTCTTTATCCATTGCCACATAATCTCCAGTACCTAGTTTTGATGAAACTATATTTGCAGCGCTTGTTTTGTTTACAAGATTAGGCGATGTACTAAATATACGTGCGAAATTTCTTTCTGAGGTGTTGTATCCAAGCGCTTTACATCTTTGTATAATTCCTTCGTTCTCAGTCATAGCCCAAATCTCTAAACAACCAACTTCGTTTGCCATTTGTTCACATGCTCGTATTAGCATTAATATAATATCAAACCTATCTTTTGAAACGTACTTTGGATCTGTTATTAGATTATCTATATAACCAACCTTTGAATTTGTTAAATATAAATAAGCTGCTGCTATAGGTTTATCTTTTTCAATAATAATTCCACCTAAACCATCCATAGGTAAAATATCCTTTTCTAAAGGCGCAAAACCCTGTTCATCCCACCATCTATCTATGTATTCGTAATCGCTTAATTCGATTTTACGAATATTTATTTTATTATCCATAATTTAATTTAATTTAATTTTATATATATAGTTACAGTTTCAACTGTTTTTTTACATTACGATGCAGTAAGAAACTTATTTACATCAAAGTGTAATGTAAAATCCGTGTCATCTACGTTTACAAATTCTATATTACCTGTTATCGTTGCTGTTCTACTTGTGCCTCCAACTGTTAATACTGTATTTTGTGGTAATACTTGCGACGTACCAATAGTCCAATCACCAGCGCCAGTCGCGCCACCACCATCTATTATTATTGGTAATGCATATGGAGTAAAAGTTAATGTAACTTCATCAAGAATTGAAACTGCTTCTGAAACAGAAAATTCTTTCACATTATCCTTATTTGGATTTAATGCCGCAACTGTAACGGTACTACTAGTAGGTATACCATCACCTTCAACCCTGTCACCAACAACCATTTTCGTAGCAACATTATTATCCATAACTATTTCAGTTACATTAGAAACTTCTCCATCTACAGTATCTGTACTACGCGCTAAAGTTGTATCTATACCAATACCACTAATTGTAGATATATTATTAATAACACCTTCTCTATTTGCAACGGGTATTGTTGTGTCAGAAGAATCTGTTGTTACAGTTGTTGTAGGTGCAGTTAATTCTACTTTTAAATCTGTTAATTTTATTGTAGCATTATGTATTGTTTTTATTGTGTCTGGACCGTAAGCATAAAAATAAGTAGTTTGACCAGCTAAATCGTTTTCTACTTGCCCATTGAAAGTAATATAACCTAATTGTTGTGTTACTAAACCATTTGTAATTGTTGGTTTATAACCTAAAGGATCTAAAGCTGGAATACTAACATTAGTAACTATATTTGTTACTTCTTCAATACTACCATCTTCATTGTGAATTTCCGTTGTATATGTTGTTGTGTCTTTATATGGGCCAATTGTAGATGGTGTAATAGCATTATCTGAATCCACCACCCCCATACCAGGTAATAATTTATGTATACTACTACCACCATTTATATCCCATCTATAGTAATAAGGTGGAGTAAAGGTTAACGTAACGCCGTCGCCAATAGTAACAGCTTCTGAAACAGAAAATTCTTTTACATTATCTCCATCTGGATCCAATGCCGCAACTGTAACAGTGGCACTACTAGAAACACCGGTACCAGTGATTCTATCACCTACTTTCATTTTATCTGCAACATTAGTATCCATTACTATTTTAGTTGCACTAGAAACTGCCCCATCTACAGTGTCTGTATTACGAGCTGTTCCAGCCCAAATATCTTCACCAGGTATTGTAACTCCACTACCCATTGTAACGGTGGCATATGCAGTTAAATCACTTATTGTTGGTTGCCTATTTATTTGTAGTACTTTTGTTGCTGCAACTGTAACTCCAACTGAAAATGCTGTTTTACCAACAGCGCTCCCTCTACCCACAGTGATAGTATCTGAAGAAACAGCCATACTAACAAAATTACCAGTACTATGGTGTGTTCCGCTTGGTGATATAGCACTCAATGTAATCGTAACATCCGTATATTGGTATATTATTTTCTTTAATAAATTAGAATTAGAACCCGTAGATGAATTTATATCTATACTACCATCACTAAATCTAACCTCAGAATATTCAGTGTGAACAGTATCATGCATAGATTCTGCAAAAACATAAATATTATAATGATCATCATCTGTAATCGTTGGAAAAGTAATAAATCCATTATAAACGCCATTATCTACTCTTCTATTTTTTAATCTTTTATGTGTTGCTGAAAAAGTCTTAGTTGAAAAATTATAATATTCGTTAAGTTCATTTGTAACTTCTAAAGAAAATATAGCACCATTATCTCCAATCACTTGAAAAGTTCTTATGTTGCTTTCCGCAGCCATGCTATTCAAATCTATATTAAAATTTCTAATTACTTTTGCCATATTATAATTTATTTACTACTTTCTGTTATCTCAGAACTAAGTGAGAATATTTCAGCTTTATATTTTGAGTTGTTTTCAAGTTTTACACCTGCATAGTATCCTAATAAACTAGATGTGTTTATTGCTTGATTTTTAGAGAATAGAATGTAGTCGTTTGCGGATGGTGGGGTACCATTTGTGGTATCTATAGTTATAGTATTATTAGTTAAACTCGTTACAACACCGGCTTTTTGTATATTATCGGATTCTAATCTTGTGAAACCAAAAACTTGTCCAGTCATAATTTCTGTGACACTGAGTTGTATTGTCCCATCATTTGAATCTGTACTAAATATGCTCAACTCATTACCATCAGAAATAAATTCTTCCGTATAAACACCGTTACCTGTTAATATTGCATTACTACTTACTCCACCGTTATTTGTAACACCTATTTCTCCACTTCCAAGGTAATTCGAGATTTCTAAAGAAAGTATATATTTTTTACCAGATATAAGATTCTCACTGGGAATTATGTTAAATAGAGTTGCAACATTTCCTATAGTAAAAGGCACCGTAAAAATAACTCCTACTTCACCCCATGAATAGGTAGGTATTGCATTCCAAGGCCCATTAAAACTTACCGTATTTTCATCTATCATTGTAAATGGTCCTATACCAACAGTTCTAGGCCCTGGTGGAGATCCCGTATTCGGATTTGATAATTGTATTTCAAGATTCCCACTCATATCTATTAGATCCAATCCTAACACTTCCGACGGTTTTTCAAAATATATAGTATCACCAATTTGTAATGAAGAATTTATATTGTCAGTGAAAGTTATTTGATGCTCTGATGGAGCTGGCGGAAGTGGTGTTAAAGTTGTTGCAAAAATAGTAAACGTTGTGTTTGGCGGTATTTGTGTAGTTGTCGGATATGATAACGTTATCATAGCGGGCATTGCAAATGTAGCGGGAATAAAAGACGCTACAGTGGTATTAGTTGGAATAAGTCCAGCGCTGTCAATCACATTCATCCCTACGTGACTAGCATCAAAATTAATTGGGGGATTTAAAAAGACAGTATTACCCACTACTGGCTGATATCCAATAGTGGTAACAACTACTCCTGTAGGAATGGGTGCTACTGTTGGTGATAATATAATCGTGCTTTCAATAATACCAACTCCCTGTATATCAAATGATCCAAAATCTGTTGTTTCACTAATCTCAGAATCTATACCTTTAATATAATTAAACCATTTACCTTCTTTTTCTATGAACTCAGACAAGTTACCCTTTTGTTTATCTGTTTCAATACCACTAACATACCAACCATCTTTAGGCATAGAATTAAAATGATTAACAGTTTTCTCTTGTTCTTCTGTAGTTATAACATCTCCAACTTCAAAATCACCTCCTACATATCCAGTTAATTTTCTACCATGAGAATAAGTTCCACTCCCAGGATTCCCTGGGTCATTCCACACTCGCACTAAACCTGTCCAGATTAAGATATTATTTCTATATTGTTTTATGGGGATTGAAGAGTTACCTTTAACGCCAAGACCACCAGCTCCAGTTGGTTCAAGAGTAACTTTAGCTATATCTACTAAAGTGTCAAACTCTTCATCTTTCCAATAGAAAAACTTACCATCTGGGTGTGTGCTACCCGCCGGATTGCTGTAAACGATACCATTAACTGTTATATTTTTAATACCTTCAACTCTAGATTGACTACCTTCGTAATCTAATGTATGGAAAGATTTTATACTGCTAGGTATATCGTTTAATATAACATTTACACTAGAATTAGTTGCTGTATTATAAAAAGTATTTCTTTTACTACCTTGTATGTGGTGTTGCCAAAGTTTACCATTTTTTATAGTATAATAATCGTTAGCACAACTAATAGCATTTTCAGGAAAAAACGATTTAAAACTAACCCAACCTTTTGTATCTTCTCTAAAAGAAATTGTTTTAGGTATGGCAGAATGAATAGTTAAATTATATTCATCTTGTCTATCGTCATAACTACCAATTATTTTTGGTTCAACTTTTACTTCCTCTAACACTATATTTGCAATAGATACAATACCACTATATAACCAACTGCTATTAGAATAACCATTATTATCTGGTATACCATTACTATTAGTATCTGGCCAACCATCAGCTATTCTTTGTGCGTTAACATAGTTCTGTACTGTATCTTGAGTTCCACCAGGTGGAGTATAAAGACCAGCTGGAGTATTAACTTGATATTGTAATAGTTGAAAATCAGTTCTGTTTGCTACCCATGTAACATTGACATGTTCGCCATTAGTTTTTCCTACTGCTCCAAATCCTCCAGATATCCACCCACCACCAGGAATCGAGTTGACTACTGTTATACTACTATTACCTACTCCAGTCCCTTGATGCTGTAATCCACTATGCTCTATAACATCAAATTGTAATTGATATTTTTTACCAATCTCTAAAATATTTAACTTTCTAAGTCTCGCGACCTTACCATATCTACTATCGTGAATATCATTATTATAATATCCTAGAGTTGCTACGCCATTTGCTACATAAGAATTTCCACTAGCAGGGATATCCCAATTATCATTTGAAGAAAGAATATCTTCACCTAATAAATTTACTTTACTAGTAGAAAGATTATCCCTAAACCAATCTTTCATACCATGCATTGAAATAGGTGTTAACCCATCTTTTGATAACCTCATTACCGAACCTCTTTGTTTATCTGTAAAATAAGATCTATACGCTTCAGAAACAAATGATTCTGGATTTTTAGATATTCCGTATTCACCTACAAATGGTACTGCTTGTCCTAACACACGGTTTGTTGATGTTAATTGTGGATTTCCATCTGCGTTGTATACAGCATCTTTACTTGCTAAAATCTTTAAAACTTTATCTTCACAAAGAGTGATTAAATCAGTATCTCTTGTATGTAGTTTTTGTATACTACCATACGTGGGATTTATATCTTTTGTTATTTTTTCAGCTGCAATAAATTGATTTAAATTATTTACACCGCTAGTACTGTTGTATAATCCAGAATATATTAAACCATATTTTCTATGTTCTTCTTTGTAATCTTCAAATATGGTTGATACTTTAACTCCTGGGGTTAGTTGTGTTGAGTTAAAAGTATCGGTAATTCTATTTGACTCCACGCCATTACCAAATGAATAACAGTTATGCCAATTTAAAACTTTTTTTGTACTATAATTATTAAATATATCTAAACCAATAGTATCACTATAATGACTTGTAGAGGTATTGTCTGGATTTGTAGATACACCTGCGTTTGTTTCTCGTATTCTAACATAAACAACTTGACCATCTCCACCCTCTTCTATTGAGGGATGGGTGATTTTTAACCAATCACCAGCAAAAATTAATATTTGATCAATATCTGGCATATTATATGTTTATCTTATTTTTAATAATTTCTCTATTTCCTATATAACGACATATTGGAACGCCTATTGCCATTATTAATTTACCTAATATATTACCATTGTAATTATGTGGCTCTTCTCTATGTGCCATTTCATAAGCCCACGCCACTCCTATTGGTTTTACTAGATGAGTAATTATCTTAGATTTTCTCATTGCGTTAACAACATGTCCAGACCACTTCCAATAACCTATCTTAGTTGCTATATCCATGTTATTATCTGAATGTTGATAATCTAATTCTAGCACTTCTCTAGGTAAAAGCCCCTGTTCACATAATTCTGTACATATTATTTTACCACCACCACCAGTACCACCACCACCACCAGTACCACCAGTACCACCACTACCACCACCACCAGTACCACCACTACCACCAGTACCACCACTACCACCAGTACCAGTACCACCAGTACCACCAGTGCCACCAGTACCACCAGTGCCACCAGTTATAATGGTAGGTACCCATGGTGGCGCGTTACCTGGTGTCCATCCAAAAGACTGTAACCATGCTATATAAACTTCTGATGCTGTTTCTTCTTCTACTTGTATATTTTTTGATAAAACAATTTCTTCAGTTTCAGGATTTACTTGTACTACTTTTGTTCCTTGTGGAATAGAATTACTTCCCTCATGTTCTACAATAGAATTAATAGGAATTAGTTCGAGTATATTTTCTTTTGTTAACTCTGTATAAATAGGCATAGATCCTGTCGCTTCGTAATACACGTCTAAATCTGCATTTTCTTTTGGTTTAGTTTCCCAAACAGCTGGATTAGCTGGTAATATTTCTTCTTCTGAACGATTTGATTTTTCTTCCACCCAGTCCCAAGTATATCCTACAGCATCTGTACCAGTTTTTGTACCACTAATCCCTTTACCATCTCTAAAAAAGTTTAAATTTTTAGCAGAATTAGGACTTAATCCATTCATTGGATATTGATAAAATCTTAGTACGTCACCGGTAGTTATATTGCTTGGGGTACCAGTACCAGTACCACTCCAATCATCAGAACCATCATATGTTTTAAAATATATAGTATAATCAGAAGTATTTTTAGATATTTTTGATACAATAGCAGGTGGATTCATATCAGTAAAATTATCACCTCCAGCATTATCATATTTTTTTAATACCATACCTACAGAAAGTTGGTCTGTACTAGAACTATTTGTTCCATTACCAGTTATAGAATCCACTGTTACATAATTAGTGTTTCCACCACCACTTGTAGCAACTGTTAACTCTAAATATTTAGTACCAGTAATCGAGGTGGGTGTTCCAGTTTGTATTGGATTCCAATAATCATTAAAAGCCTTATCAACCCTTATTCTCCAATTTTTAGTATAATTACTAGGTCTTAAATAGCTACAAGTAGCAAACGTAATACTATCCTCCCCAGCATCTATTTCTGTTTCTAGATGAGATTTATCAACAACTGTTTCTCCTATAACATTAGATGAAAGACCTCTTGTATTATCATATAGACCACTTGGTTTACCCATAAGAGCTTTTGCGTGAAAAGGAAATATTTGATCAGGATCTATTCCATTGCTTCCTATAGGTTTGTTAGCATCATAATAACTACTTCCCCAGCCACTAGCCTTACCAAAATATCCTTCCCTTAAACTTTCGTATCTAACCCTTAAAAATATATCAACATCACGAACAGTATATATAGTTTCAGTTGGATCTTCTTTAAATCTAAATTGACTACCTATTGCAATTTGTTTTATGAAGTCCGCTTCTGATTCAGAGTAATTATAATTTTCTCCAGCTAAATCATAAAAACTTGGATCTGATGTAGCAAATTTTCTACCATCCCAATCCCCACTAATCACATCACTTGGTGTAATCCATCTCACAGGTTGAATCCCACCAAAAGAAAGTTCGATTAACGAACTACCTTCTTCTCCACTTGCCCAAGATCTTAACCCCATAGAGGTCCAACTCGATCTTGAAGGCCAAGTATCCCAACCTACATCATTTCCTGAGATAGTGCTATGGTTAAAATTACCAACATTTATAGCTTCGTCAATAAACCAAACATCTTGAAAACTTTGATCTTCAGCAGCGGTATCATCAACAATATCTAGTTTGTCAACTCTATTTTTAATAGCATCATTCCCTAAATATACGTTTATGCCTCTAAAATAAGCATCATAATCTCTCCAAACATCTGGATCACGTAATAAATCGTAAACTATATCGTGGCGCTGCTGAGATCTTCTTTTTTTATTATTTAAGGTACCAAGATTTTGTGTAAATTCACTTGTTGCATCATAGTAAAAATTCCATTTATGTCTAGGGTCGTTTTTATCACTTGATATATTATCATTTAATCCAACAGCATTTGACACACTTTGTATATCATAAAATGCTTGAGTAGGATTTGCTTGAGTTTCATCATAATGTTTTTCAATACGATTAGAATCACTATGTGTTCTCAAAGAATATATTTTACGAGATGCATTCGTACTTTTGTATTCTTTTTTAGTATTATCAACTTTATCTTTTAAAGCTCTTGAAAAAATATCATCATTATATATTTTTACAAAAAACCTACCCTCAAATTTATGAGAGGCAGATTTATCTAAAGCAGTTCTATATATATTTAAATATGTGTTGGCTATTATTTTTGTAACATTTACACCACTAGGATCGTCAGTAAAAGAATTTATTTCATTAGTAAATGGTTTTTCTAATGTGAATCTCCATCTATCATCATCTTCGGCAGAAGTTAGTTCATCCGCAAACAACCGTACAATTTTATATCTATCAGAAACTCTATTTGTAGTAGTGTTACTTAAAGATATATGGTATTCTACATCACTGTCTTTACCAAAATCTTCGTGTAAGTTTGCGTAGGAAGCGCTTTTTATTCGGTTAAAATTAATAGAAAAATCAATATCACCTTCAGTTGGAAGATCAGCGGTGGTAAAAAGTCTACTGCCACTATCAGTGGAGTGTTTTTTAGATGCTATTAAGGTTTCCTTTCGTTTTATAAAATCCGGAGCTTCATTTTTTATATCTATTATTTTATATTGAGCTTTTTCTTGTATTACATTACTAAGTTTACCTGTTTTTGGATCTTTAATAACGCTACCAACTCCTTTTTTTAATATCAAAAAATCATCTATATCTACTTTGTTTCTATCTGTCGATGGAAATGCTAACCAAATATTATCGTCTTCTGCGTCGTAATACCTATCCATAGCTAAATTATAATATTCCCCACCATTATCTTTTATGAAAAATTTAAAATATTTCATATTCACCGGGTGTCCTTCGTTGATAATTCGAACTGATAATTGATTTATTCCAGCAGAATTACTTTTATTTACTAATGTTGTTGCTGTTTTATTTGTTATAATAGGGGTTTCTCTACCATATTCATCTGAAAAAACAACTCCAACTTGATAATCTCTAAGCGATTTTATAGATTTTTTACCAATTCTAGATTTATTTTCTATAGGAACAAGTTGGGGTTCTATTTCTATATTATAATCTTTACTATTTATATTATCTATTAAATTATAGTTTTGTAAATAATTACCATAAACAATTCTATTACCTACAACTTCTTGTCCTAATGCTTTTTTAGGTACATTATCCCATGGACGTAATAATTGATTAGATGGAACAATACCGTTTTTAATTGTTTCATGTGTTATTTTATATGATGCCCACGCTTGATCAACATTTTTTATAGTATCAACAATGTAAATATTTGGGGAATTTTCTTCTTTATATAATATATCAACCCCTGATACATCTTGTGGTATATTTCGATTATAATCTTTTATTGTTAAAGATTTTATATTATTAGTCATACCTAAATTATAACTTTTTTTAGGGTGGTAGTCAAATCCACCAGGTACAAATACTACTTCTGAAAATGGAGAAAAAGCAGAATACTCTCCATCTTCATATTTATATCGGTAAGCAAATCTAGGAAATTTATATTCAAATAATTTTTCTTCTTCATCTAATAAATCTATCGCATAATTTAAACTTACGTCAGTATCGAGAACACTTGGGGGAGTACCATCTATAGAATCTATTTTTATTTCAGTTCTCGCTACAGTTTCATCAATTTCTTCCACTGATACGTTACTTATTTTTCCATTAAAACCAGGAGTTATCACTTCCCTAATTTCAACCTTTATATCTCCACTTGGGCCTCGTGTAGAACTTATATTATTCGCAGCCCAAGCATATAAATCTATCTGACCACTACCAGTTGCTGTAAACGTACAGGTTGTTTGTCCTCCAACTCCACTCCAATTATCACTACCCGTTGCTTGAACTGCTTTCACTCCGCTTGAAGTGGTGTAATTAGTAATGCGTGGTGCGGTCACCCCTGTGTAAGGAACTCCTTGACTTGAACTAACACCTATTCTTTGATTACCACTACCCATAAAACTCATGTTAGACACGGTAAATGTTAATTCATATTCAGTACCGCTAACCAAATTATAACCATCGTTTTGAACATCGTATAGATAAATAGTTGTTCCGGTGGTGTGAATGCTGTCATCAATATGCTGGTTATGAAATATTACTCGTTCAGCGTTTACTACTTCCCATACATTCCACGTTATCACCTGACCCGAAGATGAATGTGCGGGTCCCATACCCGCGGGCGCGCCGGCATAGTTAGCGTGGATTGCTGTAGGATTCCAAAAATCATCAATACCAATAAAGTTTATTCCTCTGGTAGCACCTCCAGATGTAGATGCAAATAATATTGAGTTTAAATATAAAGCGTGATTCCAAGTTGACGGACCCTTTGGTATCGGGAGTGAACCAGTTGCATTATAAGTATCATCAAACACAAGTTCATGTTCAAAATTGCCTGGAGAATCATGCTGACCCAAGGTATAGTAATTACCACTTTGAGCAGGACTAGCCATGCTATTAGAATCGAATAATTGGACTAGAACTTCACCAGTCATACTATCGTTATCTGGTGGTTCAACACTATATCTTATTTTATAATGTCCTCCTACAACTATATCACGAAGATCATTATTATTAAATACTTTCTTATTAATACTAGCATTACTCCCATCACACGTTAATGTACCCGCAGTTTGATCCCAAGTCCAATTAGACTGAACACTCCAATGATCCGGCGCGCTACCACTTCCCTCTGACATGTCACCATTATCAGTCAAAAAGAAATTAGCGTTTGTAAACCTATTACCTTGCCAATTTGTGATCGTCCCTTTTATTCTGTAATTTGCAATCGGAATTGCAGGCGAGTTACCATCAAAATCAAATTCTTTTAATACTACTTTATCACCAGCTTTCCATTCTAAAGTAAAATTATTATTGTTGTTTATATCTGTTTCTATTATAGTACTAAAAGTATCTCCAACATCTATAAAATTAAAATCATGTATTCGTCCTATAGACGAATTTATAAAAGAATTTGGGTGATCAATATTATCACTGATTTTAATTATACCAGCATAAGTTTTTGTAACATCTCTAAATGTTTGGTATTGTATAGTTGGGGGATATTTAGGGGATTTTCTAATAACAGTAGTGTGCTCTTCTTTAACACCTTCCCTATCCGCAATAAGAATATTTTGCGCTTTATTAACTATGTAAGTATTTTGATTACCTTGTGGGTGTGTACCTTGTATGCTTCGTGGAATATTTATTTTTTTTGGTTCAGAGTTATTATCTGTCCAAAATAATAGATCATCAATTATATTGATTCCAGTAATTAAATTATTAGGATCAAGTTTTAAAACAGAATTATTATTATCAACAAACACAGGGGTAACTGTATTTTTCTTTGTGTCATACTGAATAATACGACTACTATCAACACTTTTAACAGATATATTATCAATAGTACAGTTTAACTTGTTACTACTAGTAGTATCCATTCTGTTTTGGAAATAAATATGATTTGGAATATAAGGTGTTTTGGAAGCTGTAGAATAAGAAGTGGTAAAATCACTAGCATCTCCAAATTCTTCACCAACGCGAATTACCCATACCCATGGTTCACCACCGTTATCACCTGTGGCAGCGTAGGTTTGTTGTGGTCTAGTCCATCCACCGTTCTCATCAACAAGAACTGGACTTAAGTCACCAGTACCACTATAATTACTAATTTCAACACTAACAATATAAGTTCTACCAACACCTATAAACATATTTTGCTTTAACGAATCCCATTTCAATACGTCTGTAGCTGTAACATTATCAGTGCCGTAATTCCAACCTCCAGTTCCATCTAATGGATTACCATCATGCGTCCAATCGTCTGCATTACCAGTAAATCCACCATTTGTTATATGTTCTTTATTATTGTTGCTTAAAACAAACCAATATAATTTATCATTTTTTTCATCAGAAATACTACCAACACAAGTTGAATCATCACCAATAAATCCTTGCCCAGGAACTATAGAATTACCCAATATATTTTGAACAGTACCAACATCAGCGCCTTCTGAGGTTGACACTTGTATATTCATCGCATCCCTATATTCTCCATTTGGAATAAGTCTCTCGTCGAGATCCTTATTCATCTTACCACCGGTAAAATTATGCTTAATCTCTGGCATGTACTAGTGTTTTATATGTTTAGATTTACCTCGTAATATTTGAGTTAATTCTTCTAATTTGATATTTGATAATCTTAATTTTGCTGTTCTTATAGCTGCAAACTTATCTTTTTTATAGTATGCTAATTGTCTCCCGCCAACGTTGGCTTTAGCAGACATGATAGCACAAAGTATAGATTTATACATAGCTTCTTCTGCAAATTTGTGTACTTGCATTTCCGCGTCTGTACCTAAACCATCGCTTATATATTTTAATATAACTGTTTTTCCAGATATATTAGAACTAAAATGTATTTTTCCAGTATTTTGATCCATATAAAACGAGCCATTAGCTTGAGCATGTTGAGGATCTAATCCATATCTTTCGCCTCCAGCTGGCCAATAAGTATCATCTTGATAATCGTCTTGATTTTCAGATGGAGTGTTACCTTTATAAGCGCTCCAAGTATCAGATTCAGCTTGCGTTGCATACTCAAGATCATAACAACTTACATTATCTATTGTACCTACAAAATTAGATGGTGGAGTTGTCCCACCACCTCTGCTATCAAAGGTAAAATTCTTATTAGCGCTCCACATGTTAATAGCCCAAGTTGAGGTTGTTGAAGTATTTACTGTAATATCTTGAGTATAACTACCACTAGTATCTTGCTTCGTTCCACCTTTATATACTGCTTCGGTAGCAGTACTATCATCAGCTATAAGTATAATTTGAACCGAGCCCTGTACAACGGTAAGATCATAAGAAACTCTATAGGTATGTCCAGCTAATATGCTAGTTGATGTTTGATAGATTTTTTTATACAATCCGGCATCAGCATCAACATGTCCGCTATTATTCCAAGTGTATGGCGCCGCACTAGGATTAGTTAAATTACTTGATGGATTATCACTAGATACTGTCCAATCACTTAAATCAGTATCAAATTCATTATTCGTTAAAATTTCAGATATAACATCTCCAGAAGGGTCTTGATTTACTGCTATTGGATTAGATGTTTTAGAGGTGGGATAGATAATGTGCTCGATACCAGCGGAATCACTCCATACTAATTTAACATAGTTAACATAATCTTGTGGTAAAGTTATTGTTAATGAAGCTGGTACTTCTAATTCTTGCGATTTAATAGATTTAAAAGTATCAAACGATAATTCTTGCATAGCTCTCTGCGCATGGAAAGCTATATCAGCTCTTTTTATTTTAGATATTATTTTATCTTCACCAACGTAAGCAATTTGAAATTGAGTTATAATATCATCTAGTGATGTAAATTGATAATTCCCCCAACTACTACTGTCAAGATAATAGTCTGTTTGTGTTATATTATTCAATAATCCCATTTATTTATTGTTTTTCTTGTTGAATTTGAGCGCTTCCTAGACCACCCGCCATTTGTGCTAGTTGTGGTTTTTCAATTGCAATACCAGTAAACGTTAATATTCTGTATACCAATTCAGATTCTTCAGCTGCATGTAATTCAAAATCAGTTGATGTATTTGAGTTATATAGTGGTTTGTCGTTTACAACTACATATCCCCAATTTGGTTTTGTTGGTTTTTTCGTATAAAATATCTGTACTTTATCTACACCATTTTCAGGATAAGGTCGTACTTTTAATATATTATGAATCCCAGCTTCCCCAATAAACCTGTTATACGTAGGTCTTTTTTTTGACCATTTTGTTAATGGTGATTTTCCATATAACATATTTTCTTCCCAATTGTAATATTCAGCTGTTGCTTCTTCGTATCCCACATATTTGACTTTTACTCTACCTAATCTATACAAATCAGGTATAACTGTGCTTAATATTATATCACCCCACTCATTATTAATATGTGCATCTGATATATATTTTTGAAATAGATCAATTTTTTCTTGCAAATTACTAACCATATCAGAATAAGCATGATTATTACCTGGTACTCTCTTAAATTGATTTAAATCATAGAAATATTGCTCAAAAATTTCCATTTGAGCTTGATCAGCAAATAAATTAAACTCTTGAGGAGTTATATATCCTCTTTGTTCTTTATTAGCAAATGCTAAAACTTTTTGATATACTGTATCTACACTTACTGCCATAATTTTTTATTATTGTTTTTAAAAAAATAGCCACCCCTAAAAAGAGAGTGGCTATTCTTTAGGGTTACTACGAATTTAATCGTTTCTCTATATTGGAGTAAATCTCCATTCCTTCATCAGTTTTAAACCAAGCGGCTAAAGCTGAGTAAGGATGTTCGTCAAATGGGACGTTCATCAACTTCCTGTCATTACTACCCCAACTGAACGTTCTTTGATCTGAAGATAGTTTTAATATTCCTAATTCTGTTGCTTTGATACCAAAGTTTCTAAGTTGTACGTTTTCATCTGTTACTAATTCTAAGAATAACTTAGGGTTCCTCTTAGCATATACTAATAAATCTCTTCTTAGCTCCTTAGAACTCATCGTAGACACCTCAGAGCCTTTTTCTACACGTAGAACCGCCTCCGCCATATCAATATCCAATGATTGAGCTGCTGTTAACGCTTTGATCTCTAATTCTATAACTTCTACTTCACTTTGAGCTTCAATTTGAGGGTTGTACTCTGTATACGTTTGTTTTCTACCGGGATGATATAAAGATAATAACTTTTGTAACGTTTGTTTTTCTCTAGTGACGTGTAATGTTCCTCTCCTAAAAATTATATGTGATAATCTTTGATCTCCCTGCATCTCATCAACAAAACAAGTTTGTTGGTTTTCACAATACTTTAACTCTCTTTCATACCCCTTCTCTTCATCAAAATAGTAAATACCAGAACTTTTTATAGATCTTGATAACGATCTTTTAGCTTTACCTTTTATAAAATAAGTTCTGTTTTTTATTTCCCAACCATCTTCTGGACTAGTTGATTTTGACTTAACTCTTTTTGGTTCTGGAGTTTCCATAACCGGTGTTTCAACTTTTGGTTGTTTTACAACTTGTGGTGTTTCTACCACTTTTTCTTGAACTTGAGGTTCTTCCACCTCAACTTTTGTTTTTGTTTTTTTTGCCATAATATAATATATAATAAAATTAATAAAAATAAAAGGACCGAGGCCGAAACCCCGGTTCTTTTAAAAATTGCTTACTTCATTAACATGAAGTTGTTAGCACCTTGAGTAACTAAACATCTTTCAGATAAGAAATGCATTTGCATTGCATCTAAATCAGAAGTAGTAGCACCAACCGAACCAGTGGTCCAAGTTTTCATCTTTCTACTTTCTGTTGCAGAAGCTCTATAACGAACATGTAAGAAAGGACGTTTAAGATTCTTTCCTAAGGTTTGATCATAAACTGAAGATACACCTGCTGGAATAAACACTCCACGAACCGCGTCAGAAGTAGCAGCGGTATTAATACCACCTCTAGTAGCATTATCGTTTAAGTATTTCCAGTCAGTTTTGTAGAAGTCATAAGACCCACGTCTGAAACCAGAGAAACCTAAATTAAGCGCCATGTTTTCTGAGTTGTTGAATACTCCGTAAGAAGTACCGCCAGCTCCGTAAGAATTCATTGAAGCTAACATATCATCAACGGCTAACGAAGTAGCTCTGTTTACGAACATCATGTTTTCTTCAATAGAACCTTGCGTATCAAATTCTGCTAAGATAGCGTCGAATTCTGCTAAATCAGTAGCTGCGTTAACACCAGTTACACCTGAAGTTACATTACCTCTACTTTCGATAGCTGCGAATAATCCTTCAGAACCACCAGGAGTACGACCAGACGAGTAATAAGCAGTATCGTCAGTTGCACCTGCATCGATAATATGAGATTCAGCGTTCACGTTCTCAGCTTCAATACACATCATTTCCACGTAGTCGTTGAAACGTTGATTAACATCGCCAGCGGCTTTTAAATACCACAAGTAACCATTTTGTCCATCTTCACCTGTAATTTCAACCCAACCAATTTGAGAAGCATCAGATCCAGAGATCTCATAGTAATCTTTCATAATGATTGGTTTGTTTCGTTGAGAAGTGTGAGTTGGTTTTGAAGCTTTGCTATCACCAGTTCCTAACGTAAGACCACCTAATCCAGTTGAACCTTTTTCCCAGTCAGAACCAATAACTACAACTTGCGTATTTGCTAGAGTAGCACTTGATCCGTGAAATGGGGAATCAGCCCAAGTTTCTTCAGCGTAAGGTATAATAGTAACAGCCGCGCCGTTAACTAATACAACCTGACCAGTACCTGACCAACCTGCGTTAGCTACTAGACATACGTCATATAATCTCATACCATGATTAGCAATAGTATAACCATCACCTGATACATTTCCATCAGAATCACTAACTACTGTAAAAATATTTGTATTTGTTACTAACGAACCTATACACGCGATGTGTAACCTACCTTGTTCTGACCAAATAACTTGGTCTGAGGACATAGCCTCTTCTGCACCGACTTGCTCTAAGAACCCTGAGACTGTTCTGTTTCCAAAAACCTCAGCTTCTTTTTCCATCAAATCAGGCAGATATTGTTGTTCCCATCCGGTTGAACCGTCACGGAAATCTATGTAATTTGTTTTTAACGTCTGCTTCTGTGAAGCTGGCGTGTTATTCAAATTAGTTCCTGCTGTAATTGCCATTTTGTTTTAATTTTAAATTGTTAATTTACTTTTTGTTTTTCATTCTTAGCTTATTGCCTTGAATTTTGTACTTAAAATCATTGGAATCTTCACCTAACACTCTTACTTTAACACCGCCTGCTTCAATAGTTCCATGGGCTTGCCTTGGATCCATATTCACGTTTTTGGCTTTAGCAACACTATCTTTCATAGCATCTGCTTTTCCTTGTTCGTAAAAGTGACTAGCAACAGCGTCAGCGTTCATTGCTGTAAATAGAGATTTATGATAACCCTTAGCATCCTTTAAACCCATTTTTTTATCCAAAAACTTTTTGGTAAAATTGTTTAAATCACTTTGGGTGTTTTTAACCTCTTCAGCATTATTTACATTAAACCTGTATCTTTTATCACCGACGTTATATTCAAAACCTTTGAACTTGTCGTTAAAAACTTTATTAGTTTTTTGCGTAAAAATATCAGAATTAGTTTTTGCTGCTTTTTTAGTTACCTCTGATTCCTTGTTGTATCTATTAAAGAAATCAACTGCTTTTTGTTGTTCTTGGGTCAACTTTGACCCAGCTTTGATATCTTCATAGTATTTGGACTTTTGCCCGTCCAGATGGGCTTTAGCGCTGGCAACTTGCTCTTTTAACGCTAATTTCTTTCTACGTATATCTCTTTCTTCGTCCATATCTTCGTCGTAAGAGAACGTGTCTTCCATAAGGAAGTTAATTTCTTCTGTATTTAAATGAGGTTTTGTTTGTTTATAATATTCATATAATAAATCGTTATCTTCTAACTTACTATAATCTTGATTAAGTTTAACATAATCATTTAAATCACCACCGGTATCCTCCATGAAATCCATTAGTTTTTGGATATTTTCAGGGATTGGTTTTCCAGTGGCTTCAGCTTCAGCAACAGCTTCTTCAACTTGCTCTTCTAATTCTTCAGCTGTTTCTTCTTCTGTAATTTCTTCTAAAACAGGTGTTTCAGTATCTTCTTCTGTAGATTCGTCAACAACCTCTTCTTTACTAGTCGTTTCTTCAATAACCTCTTCTTGAACATTCTTGGTTTCTGTGTTATCAACTGGCTGTTCATTTTCCTCTGTTTTAGGAGGTTTACTTAAATCAACTTTGATAGGTTCGTCGTCTTGACTAATCTTTTTCATTGTTGGTTTTTTCTTTACTTTAATTTTTTCGACTGTATCGTCTACTTTTGGTTGTTCGATAGTCTCTTCTACTACCTCTGTTTTCTTTTTTGCCATAATATAATATAATAATAGTTAATAAAAAATTTATCTTGGATCAAACGCACCTAAATCGAAATCTCCGCTAAGTATATCATTACCTGCGGATTCAAAGTTTTTAGGTGGTTTTGCGTTATTTCTTTGATCTATAAGTTCACTTTGTTGAGTTGCTTGGATCCTTGTTCTTTGGTCTTTACGATCCTCTTTCTCCTTCTCTTTGTTTTTTTGCCCATCTACTTCTATTCCTTTTAACTGCATGTTCATTTGAAACTCTAATTGCATCAATTCTTTTTTGATTTGAGCTTCTTCTCGTAGTTTTCTAGAATCAAGATCTGCTTTAATTTGTTCTAATTGAGAATCAGACGAAACTTTTGCTTGGTTTTTTTGAATCTCCATTTGAGCAGATGCTTGTTGTTGCTGTATATTTGCTTGAGCTTGTGCTTGTATGTTTCTTTGTTGAAGTTCCTCGTCCTTAACAGCTTTCTTTTTTCTACGTAATTTTAATAACTGATTTGCAAGTTTTAAATTTTTAATATCCCTTACTTCAATAGCATCTTCAAGTTCTATACTTTGTTGCTGCAAGGCCATTTGAATATTATTTTCTAACATCATTTTTTCCTCTTCATCAGGAGCTAAATCTATAAATATCCCAAAATCATATAAATGTAAATTGCTCATCTCTTCTAACGTAGCTACGTTATGCGTGCCAATAGCTTGAATAAAAGCATCTTTAGTTGGAGAATATTCTATAATATCAGATACTCTAAGTGATAAACATTCAGCAATTTCAACGGTTATAAATAATCCAGCTTGTAATATATGTCTTGTAGCCGTATTGGAATTTGCGGCTGCTAATTTTTGTACGCCAACTAAAGCGTTTTTGTCAGGTGTACTAGCATCTCTAGCTTCGTTTAAACCTGTGCAATCTCTAATCATTTGTAGATAATAATTATAATTTGCAATTAATGCTTGGATTTTATTTCCACCACTTCCACTTGTAATTTCTTGAATAGGAACTTTACCTGGATTCATATCACCATCTTGTGTAAATGATCTACCTATTACAGAACCAGTTTGGAAGAACATGTTTAACGCTTCTTGTGGATTGTAATTTGTTCCATTACCTAAATCTATTTCAGCTAACCCATCAGCATCTAAGTAAACTCCATCTGGAACCATTCTAGCCATTACTTGCTGTAATTTCAAATGGGTTAATTGAATCATATCTGCAAAACCAGTAATTCTACCCACTAATGATTCAATTTTACCATTATACATTCTAGGAGCAACAATAGTATAATTCATTTTAACCTTAGTAAAATCGCTTTTAGGACGCAGCATATTTCTAGCCATCTCCCATTTAAGTAGTTTGTCAGTGCCAAGAATCATAGCACCCTCATACAAACATTCTATCGATCGTAACATTTTAGAGTATCCACCTTCTTTATCTGCTGGGGGATCAAAACTATCATCTTTAGGTATAATTTTATCAGCGCCTGTTCCAGTTTCCTTTATTTTATAAACCTCATTCATGTATGTTTTATAATTGAAGTATAAAATTTGAACAGTATTATTATCTT
>Ga0208010_1000085_pt1 | contig 28284 bp, 35 predicted proteins | sample 2_EtaG_FD_184074 | JGI IMG/M metagenome (GOLD analysis project Ga0208010, IMG submission 184074) | Marine viral communities from the Subarctic Pacific Ocean - 2_ETSP_OMZ_AT15125 metaG (SPAdes) (version 2) | ecosystem: Environmental > Aquatic > Marine > Oceanic | place: Pacific Ocean | collected... | reverse complement strand
CTTTGCGCGCCCATCAGGAAGCGTATTTCACTTATCTGTTAATGACGAGACGACCACCAAACTTAAGAATGAAAGCGGCTTTTTTAAAAATATGAATTATATCTTAGAGAGCAACAACACAACCAACACTAAAGTTATTGTTGAGTCCGGCTTGAACACCACTGCAATTATTGGTGACCCAAAGAACAGAGAAACTTATATTTTACAGAACGCACTTTTAGATTCTTATTATACGGTTTATGCGGATTCAAGATTTTTTTCACAAGTTCTTGGCCCTCCTAAATCGGCTCAATTTGAGACTGGACGAGGTGGAATCTTGAAAGAAAACTTCACGCCCTTAGAATTTAGCACAAAGGTTTCTCTAGAGACGGTTATTGATCGTTTTGATGTATACTTACTTAGAGGGACCGACAATAAGGTATACCGCCCACAAGGTTCTACATCGACAGATACTACCTTATCAGCCATTAAGGGACCACGAGGAAGTGTTTTGGCTTTGGGGTTCGCAATCTTAAATGAATTAGGCGGAAGCTCAGGCGCCACACGAGATCAAAAATATACTACTTTCGGCAAAACCGACCAAACAATAAACGGTGGTAGTAATAAATATGATTATATAGACACCACTATATATGTGGCCGGCATGACTTCTAACGCGCGCATCGAGATCCCAGTACGTATAATTCGATACGCCGGTACTTAGAAAATAAACTATATATTATAAAGCAACAAATAAAATATAAACTATTTATGAAAGAGAGGAAAAAATAAATGGCTTTTTTAGACAACTCAGGCGACATTATTCTTGACGCTGTTTTAACAGATGTTGGGCGACAACGATTGTCGCAAGGCAACTTTACGATTGGAAAATTTGCATTAGGCGATGACGAGATTCAATATAATCTCTATAATAAAGACCACCCATCCGGGTCGGCATATTATGACTTGCAGATTTTGCAGACTCCATGCGAAACCGCACATACTAAAGCGAGCAATATTCAATATGGATTGATTTCATTGACGAGCCAAAATGTACTTTATATACCTGACTTGGCTTTAAATCAAAAAACCGAGCAATCTATCTTGAAGCTCAACAAAATAATACACGTAGCGGTGAACGAAGAGACTCAAGGAAAGTTAACTGCAGCGGCCGCATCTGCCGTGGATCCTAAATATATCATGCAGGCCAATAACCGAGCCCCTACTCGCGGCATTGTCGTAGAATCAGGGATAAACACATCTGAGATTAAAGGCACCGCCGCGAACCGCTCCACTTATTTACAGGCCGTCAACATGATGGATTCTACGTATGTAGTGGGAGTGGATACACGCTTTTTTAATGGAGTACTCGGCACCGGCCCAGCCGCAACATTTACTAACAATGCACAAGGTAACTTTACTATAGCTTTTGGTCCCCTTGCTGAACCCCGGCCGACAACAGTTTCGGCTACATTGTTAAACTATGCTGATACAAATGTACGCGGCGCACCCAATACAATTTATTATTATGCTAATTCTCAAGCAGCCGATACCACCAAAAGTGAATTGGCTGGACCTAGAGGCACGGCAATGACAATGAACGTATCAATCCCTGATACTTTACAATCGACTTCAACTCAAACTCGTGCTGAAGAGTGGAGCAAATATGGGAAGTTGGCGCAAACAGCCATCAGTGGAAAGGCTCAGAAGTATGATATAATTGATAGCATGGTGATGATTCGTGGAAACTCCACCGGTCGTTCTATTCAGGTGCCAGTAAGACTTTTGAGATATGTAAGCGGCTAGAAACGGAGACATTAAATGCCAGTACAAAATTATGAATTATTAAATCCCAATGCGGATGTAACAACGACGAAGACATTGCTTCACGAAGCAATTCCCGTAACAGGCACAATCTTAAGTGCCACTTATGGAACTTTTCCAAACGAGGGCAATATCAAGAACTATACCCATGGAATGTTTCAGTCGGTATATGATTATCCTTACTTAAGTTCTTCCGCAAATCATATCTTCGATATGACCATGGGGTACGATGAAGGCTCTGTCTTATCACAGTCTGCAGGATCTACTCAGGTAATGCAAAAGAAGAAGATTAATGTTTACAATCAGTTTGCACAGGTTCTCTTAGGCTATACTGGTTCGAATAATGAAGTGGAAATCTTCGAGAGTGATTTGGATTATGGCGACAATGATCGCCAAATGAAAGAATGCTTCTTCCTTAACTTTTCTCGCTTGCTTAGCAAGGATCAGATTAAGCCTGGAACGTTCTCTTTGGTCCTTGGTACCGGCTCTTGGGAAACTCCTTTTGATAGTCTGTGTACTCTAACGGATGCTTCCGCTTCAATCACGCGCGGCACCAAGACTACTCCCGGTGGAGAATATGGAGTTCTTTATTCAGGCAGTAATGCTGATTCGCGCTGTGGATTGGTATTCTATGAAGCTGGGATTGTAGTGCTTAGCGGCTCTCTTTTTGGCCGCGGCGCGCTAGCGGATTTCTATCAGACTGGGGCGGTGGATTATACATGGCAGGAGCAGTTTATTACAGGAACAATGTCGGGAACTTGTAATGCGTTACGACACCGCGTTTCGAATATTTCCTATAACAATACTACCGAGATTAACTCTACTATCTATTTCTGTAGGGTTCCTCACAATAAGTACAACTATAGTTCCAATCCCACTTATACGTCGGGCAGTAAGATCGTAGTAAAGAATTTGGCAACTGATTTGCCAGTATCTTATATCACCACAGTTGGGCTATATAATTCGGCTAACGAATTATTAGCAGTTGCTAAGCTCTCTGAACCATTACGTAAGGATCCAAATAACGTAATTACCCTGAGAGTAAGACTGGACTACTAAAATGTCCTTCAAGAAGTTTGGACAAAATGATATTATTCTAAACACAATGGTGGCTTATCCCCATTGCGAGTTCTTCATCTATGATGGAGACATCTTTTATAATAGTACACCGACACACGCTGGAACCGCTAGGGCAGTAAACTTGGGCCCCGGGGACCCAAAGGGAAGCGGACCAAATCCGGCCAGTCCCTATTCAGCAGTAGCTGAAGCTAACATGGTTTCTTTAGGGTCTATCAATTTGTATGAATATAACGTTGATAGGCCCAATACTAGCAATGCTGCTACTTCGCCTGCTATTGGGCTGTTTACATCTCTTCTTTGGGCAGACGGTACCACCACAGCGTCAACCCCGTCATCATCGGCCCGAGACATGAGCGGCCTTCCTTCTGGCGGATACGGACCTGAAAATTATCAAGATGCAGTAGACGCCCTCAAGACGCCCGGCGATCCCGTTACCTTTGTCGAAGACACCGGACGCATCTATCCATGGATTTCGAAAGACAGTGCGGGCGCAACTTGGAAAACTATTAGCGCTACCGCTTATGCCACAGAATATCAATATGGATCGATTGTTGTAGGATCCTATCCCCTATATGGATCCATTAAGAGGGAAAAAATAGATGGACAGGATCCCACAGCACCGCTAACCACCGGACCTTCTGCCTCGCTCAACGCTCATTATTATAGTCTGAAGAATCGTTTGAACTTTTATGGTGTACGAAACGCCCACTATAAAGTGTCCGGTTCCATAGGGACCCAATCATGGAATAAAAACATCCAGACGTTAAACACCCTTGCAATCCCGTCGATCTTTTTTGGTTCCCGAATCAAGCCAGGAACCGTATCGTTGAAGTATTTTTATACTGGTTCTCTAGTAGCCGAGCTTCAAGACATCCGCCAAAATGGAGAATTAGTTCAAGTTTCCGGTTCAAGCACTGCAGTTACTCACAACAACAAAACTGCTGGTGTTATTATGTATGATGAGGGTTACATAATCCTTACGGGCTCTTGGAGCTTGAACGATGAGTTTGCGGCACCCCGAGACTCGTGGCTTAGTTGGTCCGCCGGCGCCGGAGATTCACCTTACTGGCTCGCAGACGAGTGGTCTTTCGGGCTATCCTTCAAGGGACACACAGAAACTCAAGTCATGACATTGTTCACCCACGCAAAGCGCGGAGAAGCCAATTTCTCTAACAACCCTACCTATTTGAAATACGGACAAGACAAGTTAAAGGTCACCTCTTCTCAAGTTTATGAAGAAAATTCACAACAATTACTTGCAAACACCGTCAGTTCGAGTTATACTGATTATGACGCAGACTTTAAACGAAGTGTTTATATTTCCCGAGTAGCTGTCTACGACGAGAATAAAAACATAATTGGGATTGCGACGTTGGCCAATCCGGTCTTGAAAGAAGAAGATCAGGATTATTCCATTAAATTAAAACTGGACATCTAATGATACTCGGAGTAGACATCTCCACCAGCATCACTGGCTTTGCCATCGTGACCGACAATGTGCTGGTATATTATGACTCAATTGATTTGCGAAAATACAAGGGAGTCTTTGCAAAAACAATTGCAATGAAAGAAAAACTGATGGACATTTATGAAATGTATCAGCTTGATAATGATGATAGATTGGTTGGCGATTCCGAATTTCCTATCGAACATATCTATATCGAGCAATCGCTTCATATGTTTATGGGAGGCAAATCCTCCGCAAAGACTCTCTCAACTTTAACTCGATTCAATGGTATTGTCTCATGGCTTCTCTTCGAACTCTTCGAGATGGAGCCACAGTTTATCGGCGCTTCCTCTGCCCGAAAGCGCGCCGGCATTAAAGTTCCGAGAGGCGAGAAAGCAAAACAAGTTGTTTTGAAATATTTACTTGACAACGAGCCTACTTTTAAGATACAATATACAAGTAAGGGCAATCCTAAACCCGAATCGTTTGATCGGGCGGATGCAATTATAATCGCGAGAGCGGGAGATATAATTGAGCGAGAAAAAGAAACACAAGATTCTGTGTGATGTATTAGGATATTTTCATACCAATGGCCCAGAAACACTTTTCAAATGTCCGGCATGCGATCACCACAAGCTTAAGCTCTCTGTTAATATTCGCAAGAACGTTTTTAAGTGTTGGGTATGCGACTATCGTGGTCGTAACATTAGGCGTTTGGTTCGTCGTTTTGGCACATTTGTTCAATTACAGCGATGGGAAGAACTTGCGGGCCGCCACGATATTGAGAGATTTGCTGAGTTGTTCGACAGCCGCAGTAGTGTGGATCCTGTGCCCACTTTGGATCTTCCGGAAGAATTTATAAGTCTTGCTGGTCCAGTTCCAGCCACCGGTGTTTATGCCCAAAAATATTTAGATGCGCGAGGTATAACAGAAGCTGATATTCTTAAGTGGAAGATTGGATTTTGTTTTAGCGGCGAATATCGTAACCGCGTTGTTATTCCATCTTTCAATGATGACGGCAATGTCAGCTATTTTATTGCGAGAACTTATAACGGAGACTCTTATAAATATAAGAATCCGAGAGCATCCAAAGGCGTTGTATTCAATGAATTATATGTTGATTGGAACGAAGATTTAACAATTGTCGAAGGAGTTTTTGATGCTATTACTGCCGGAAACAGCGTACCTATTTTGGGGTCCACCTTGCGATCTGATTCGGATCTCATCCGCAAAATCGTCTACAACGATACGCCAGTCTTCGTTGCCCTCGATCCCGACGCGAGAGAAAAAGAAAACAGAATTATCCAGACGCTTCTTAAATATGATGTCGAACTTTATAAGATCGACGTAGATGGCTACGAAGACGTCGGCTCGATGCCTAGAGAGATCTTCCAAGAACGAAAACAAAAAGCGAGATTTATCGATAGAGAAGACTATTTATTGATGAATTTACTATCCGCAGTTTAAGGCGAGATAAATAATCCTTGACTCTTGCTTGACAATGAGTTATACTATAACAGTATCTATGCGGAGGGTACGTGAAGTTTGCACATATAAGTGATACTCATATCAAAAATTTGAAGTATCATTATGAATATCGAGTCATTTTTGAGCAGTTGTATGAAACACTGCGAGAACAAAAGGTCGATTACATTATACACTGTGGGGATATTGCCCACACCAAGACACAGATCTCACCAGAGTTTGTTGAGATGTGTTCTGATTTTTTTCGCAGTCTCGCTGAGATTGCACCAACCTATATCATTCTAGGAAACCATGATGGTAACCTAAAGAACAGCAGTCGCCAAGACGCACTGACACCGATTGTCGATGCGCTTGACATGCCAACATTACACTTGCTCAAGAATTCAGGCGAGACTCATTTAAACGACGATTTCTGTTTGAATGTCTTGTCTGTTTTTGATCGTGACAATTGGATGGCTCCGACCAAAAGCTCCAAAGTTAATATTGCTTTGTATCATGGTTCCATTAACAATTGCAAGACTGACACAAATTGGACGATGAGCTTCGGCGAAGACGACATTTCTATCTTTGACGAGTTTGACTTTGCCATGCTTGGTGATATCCATCGACGTCAGTTCTTAGATCATGATGGGCGCATTTGGTATTGTGGCTCAACTGTTCAACAGAATCACGGCGAAACTAACGACAAGGGGATTCTCATTTGGGAGATTGACTCAAAAGATAAATGGGAGATCGAACCTCTTGTGTTTAAGAACCCCAAGCCATTCTTTACTATACCTCTTACTTTAAAAGGCCGCATGCCGCGCAAAATCCAAGTACCCAAAGGCGCACGTTTGCGGCTGGTAAGTGTTAATAACCTTCCGCTTAACACAATGCGCCGAGCAATGGATATTGCGAAGCACCGGTTTAAACCAGAAAGCATTGTTTTCCTTAACCGGGCCGAAGGAATCCGCGGCAACGTTGAAGATCTTACAGACGGCATTAAGACCGAAAACCTTCGAGACATTAAGGTTCAAGAAGAATTAATTGATGAATTTCTATCCGACTATCAATCAGACGTTGCCACTTTGGAAAGAGTATTTGAACTTAATAGCAAGTACAATAAGATTATTGAAGATCGAGAAGAGATCTCTAGAAATGTAAATTGGAAAATTAAATCATTTAAATTTGATAACTTGTTTAATTATGGACAAGACAACTCGATTAATTTTGAAAAGCTTAATGGAATTGTTGGGGTCTTCGGAAAGAACTTTTCAGGCAAGTCTAGTATTGTTGACGCGGCCCTCTATACATTGTTTAATACCACCAGCAAGAACGAGCGCAAAAACCTTAACGTTATTAACCAACATCAAGATTCGTGCAAGGGCACTCTAGAGATTGAGATCGGTCACATGACCTATACAATCGAGAGAGTTTCAGAGAAATATACCAAGCGTCTAAAAGGGGTTGAAACTTTAGAAGCTAAAACAGATTTGAATTTTGAAGTTTATGATCCTGTTTCAGACACAACTACCTCCCTAAATGGCACCACTCGCAATCAGACCGACGCAAATATTCGAAAGCACTTCGGCTCCATGGATGATTTTCTGGTGTCTTCACTGGCAAGCCAGCACGGTGCATTGGGCTTTATTGATGAGGGCTCGACCCGTCGCAAGGAAATCATCGCCAAGTTCCTGGATTTGGAATTATTTGAACAGAAATTCAAGATGGCTAAAGATGATTCGGTAGAAGCAAAAGCGCTCCTAAAGAAATACGAAGGACGCGACTATAACACAGAATTAACAGATCTCGAATTAAGCTTGGAAGGGCTACATGTAGAAGCAGATATTAATAAAACTACGTGCGAGAAATATCGCCAAGAGCTTAAAATTTTAAGCGAGGGCTCCAGGCGCCTAGATGATAAGATTAACTTAATCCCAGGCAAACTTATTGATATTACTAAAATTCTATCAGCACAAAAAGAGAACGAAAATCTTTCTAAGATGCTAGCCGAAAAGATTGCAACCCAAGAAACCGATATTGATCTTAAGCAGCAAAAAATTATTATATCTGAAGGATTTTTAGATCTTATAAATATTGCTACCTTAACCGAGGATAAAGCTGAGATCGAAATTCTTGATCATAGCATTGCTAATCTCCGTGAAGAACTCGGAAACATTAGCAAGAAAGAAAAGCTTTTAAAGAGTATTCCATGCGGTGATCAATTTCCCTCATGCCACTTCATTAAAGATGCTTATATAGATGTGGCCAATAAACCTGGGATTGAAGAAGATCTTCAAACCGCGATGGCTCGTCTACAGAAGTTAGATCCAACAGAGACTGGCGAAAAGCTTGAAGAATATCGCTTAATGCAAGAATTGATTCAAGAGCTTAAGACCGAAGTGGCAGAGTTATTGTTGGAGTGCGAGCGCAACAAGAACACGAAAGCAACCACCGAGCTAGAAATGTCCCAGACAAAAATAAAGGTCAAAGAATACAACCAAAATAAAAAGGTTATTGATGGTTTAGAAAAGCTCATTAACGAGCGCAAGACTTACGAGAATAAGATCGAGACCAAAAAGGATAAAATCCATGCATGCGACGAAGAAACTCTAGAGCTTGTAAAGCAGATTGGTTCCTACGAAGAAAAGGTTGCGTCTTTGAAACAGCAACACCAAGAGTATAAAGATCTACAGAATGACTATGCTGCATATGATATGCTCATGCAATGCATGCACCCCAATGGGATCGCTTACGACATTATTAAGAAAAAGATTCCAGTGATTAATCAAGAGATTGCAAAAGTTCTCGCCAACATTGTTGAGTTCGAAGTGTTCTTTGAAACTGGCGGCAACAAACTAGATATCTTTATTAAACACCCCAAACACGACGAAAGACCCATTGAAATGGCGTCAGGCGCAGAAAAGACAATGGGCGCCATGGCCATTCGGTTAGCGCTTTTGAGTGTTTCGTCGCTTCCAAAGTCTGACTTGTTCATTCTTGATGAACCAGGAACAGCATTGGACGAGGAAAATATGGAGGGTTTTATTCGGATCTTGGAACTAATTAAAGTATATTTTAAGAACGTTCTCTTGATATCGCATTTGGACTCTCTCAAAGATTGCGTCGATATGCAGATTGTAATAGAAAAGAAAAAAGGCTACGCGAAGGTAAACCAATAATGAAACTCTTAATGGAAAGTTGGCGCAAGTTCGTTAATGAATCAGAAGGCAATCTTCAAGAACTTGATAAAGGTGCCCTCTATGTCTTAAATAACCCTGGAACTCCCTTGGCTACATATGTTGCCGTACTTAAGAAATATGCCGCAGACCCGGAATTTGATAAGATTGCTGCAGCGGGAGAAGACGATGGCCGGCCAGATGATGAAGTGGCTAAGGTTGCGCCGGCTACTGTAGCCGCAAAAGATCTAACAGCCACACAAGCAGAAATTGGTTTTGGAAACAGTTTAGCTGATCAGGTTGCTAATAAATACGATTCCACTAAAACCGCTCTCGGACTAAATGGAACTCCAATTGTTATGGCTTCAAAGTCTGGCCCAGTTCCAATTCTAGTATACAATGGAACACACATCTTAGACGGACATCATCGGTGGTCACAAATTATGATGGTTAATCCAGATGGCGCCGTTAAAATTGATAACCTAACTGGACCTGCTATAGATAACGAAGAAGAAGCGCTTAAAGTTATGCAATTCGCAATTGCTGCAACTGCTGATAAAGTGGTGACAAAGCCATTTGAGGGTGAAAATCTAATGCAGGCAAATGAGCAACAAGTTAAGGACTTTGTTCTCAAAAATGTTACTGACGAAGTTTTACAACTTCTGGTCCAAGCCCAAAAAATTATGAAGCCCGATAAGCAGCAGGCGGCTGACTATATCGCTGGTAATTTACCTGTCATTAAACAATCCGCCGGCAGGTTCTCTCGCGAGAAAAGTATGCCACAAGCTGGAGATTCGGGAGTTTCACAGGATGCTGTCAACCAAGCGCTCGGTACAGGTGAAATTAACTTTGATAGTCCTAAACCGGCCGACGCGTATGGTGCGCGCCCACAGAAAAAGAGAAAAGCTGCAGAATAATAAACGGAGATTTATATGAACAACCCTGATGATTTTGATTTTGCCGAGACAGCTAGCGAAGTAAACCCGCCTGCTCTCGACACCCCCACAACTACCACAACTGACGATTTTGATTTTATCGATCATTATGGAGACGATGAAGAAGTAACACACGAGAACTTGCTTCCGGAGAACACGATTCCCGCATCGCTGAACTGCGCCGTTGTTGGCGTAGGTGGAGGTGGTGGCAAAATGGCCAAAGCCTTTCTCGATCTTGGTTACAATAGGACTTTGCTTGTCAATACCACTTCTAAAGATATTCCTAACGATGTGGATGATAAGCATGTGGTTTTGATTCCCGATGCCGATGGTATTGGAAAAGATGTGAATTTAGGAAAAGCTGTGTTTGATGCAAACAGTACAGTCGTAGAAGATGCCCTCCGCACAAAATTAGGCAAAGTAGACTGGCTGTTCGTTTGCGCTGGGGGCGGCGGTGGAACAGGTTCTGCCGTCGCCTCTTTACACACTGTCTTTGAGCGTTATCTCAAGTCAGTGCAGGCTGAAGGCGAAGTGGTATATATAGTCTCATGGCCTACGGCCCAAGAAACATTAAACCCCACCATTAGCAAGAACGCTAACACGCTTATAAATGATGTCGCGACACACACGCACGTTATTATTGATAACGAGCGACAAGTAAAACTGTTGCGAGGCAAGGTAGGAATGCTTAATTTGTTCCCCACCTCGAACACGGCATTCGCAAAGCTGTGGACCCAAGTCTTAAAGCTGTCTTCGGATAAATCTCCAATTCAGTCATTTGACACGAAGGATTTGGAAAGATGCTTGAAAACACCACAACGAATGTTTATTGGATCGACCATGGTTAAGGATCCCGCCACGCCCAATCTTGGAGCAATGGTTCTCCAGAATTGTATGAAGCGCTCGCCGTGTCCCGCCCCCACAGGAAAGCCTAAGACAGGCGCACTATTATTGATCGCGTCGTCAGAGATGGCAAACGATCCAGAGATTAGCAAGCACATGGATGCGGCGATTGGATATGTTGGCGGCAGAACAGAAACACTTTTTTCAGGCGTTTATATTAATGATAACGTACCTGGACTTGTGGCCATACTATGTATGAATGGGTTACCCAAAGGAAAATAACAAATGAGCACACCACGAGATTTAGCCGGAGATTCATGGATTCTTCTTAAGCGTATTATTACATTAAAAGCCACCCTTGAAGACTATGTTGTACTTGGGGTCGTTAAGCTTGGCGCATTCGCCGCAGGTCTTGGGCTTGGCTGGTACCTATGGGGAGGAGTATAAAATGATTAGAAAGAACAAGAAATTTATTGATCCACGATATTTCATGGATGAGAAGACGGAGCCTCTGGCCGAAGGAGCAGTAGGATTTTCAGACGCAGATCGGGAAGCCCATCCTGGTATCGGGACTCCTGGGTTTCAAGGATCGTCACTATCCTCAGAGGAACAAAAGGCAGTCATGGACGAGATGGATGTGGGAATTACGCGAGAGTTTGCGCAAGACGTTGTAGAATATGTACGGCGAGAGATTATTCCAGAACAAGCGCCTGCCATGGCAGATATGTCGATAAGTGACTTTTTAAGATTAGCTGCTGAGATGGCCGGCGACGAGCCGATGGCGGTGGATCGTTGGAAAAACAAATGAAAATCACAAAATCACAACTTAAACAGATAATCAAAGAAGAGCTTGAAGAGGCTCGACTCCCAGCCTGGGAGCGCCCGGGCTATGTGCCCGAACCGGGACTCGGACCACATGACGAGAAGAGTGAGAAAACTAATATGAATCGTAGCCTACGTGAGTTTGCTGAATGGGTCTTGGAAGTCGATGGACACATTGAAAGCCTTTCAGGGGAACATGTAGCAGCAGATGAGATGTCCTCTGATATTAATCTTTATGATATGTGGCTGAGTGGAATGTCTCCTGATCAGGTTGCACAAGATCTTATGGGAGGAGCCTAAATGAAGCTTTGGAACAAACTAAATAACTGGCTCGAATGGCGCGGCATTAAGTGGACCGATATTGTCGGCGCATCCATAGCACTTGGAACCATTGTCGGACTAGTTATAATGTTAACATGGGCAGGATTACAATGAAACAAAAGCTCTTAAAATTATGTCGATTAGATGTGCTGGCTCTTGGGCTAGCATCGCTTGCTTTGGCAGTCGCATGCTGTTCACACCACAGAGTACAAGAAAGATTAAACGATATGGAACGTATCGGCGTTCCGCTTGATACACACCCACCAGTGAAGTTGGAGCCACCATGTCCCTTGTAATTAATAAAACACAGTTGTTGAAAATCATTGGCGAAGAATTACAAAAAGCCGTCAAGGAAGGATATTCCCTCAGTTCGCTCAACCCCGAAGAATGGGAAGAGCCCCAAGCCCACGATGACAAAGAAGAAGGAGAGTTCCCCGAATTAGAATGGCCCGAAGGCACAGGAGAAGATCCAGAGGGGCTAAGAGCCGATGCAATCTTAGGCGGCGGCCCTGGTGGCTGGCAACGAGCTAAAGATGAAATGACGCCCCCGCCCAAGCGACCCCCTAAAGAGTACCGTCGTCAAGCTATCCACATTTTGGCTAGTTTTAATGTAGACGTGGGACAGCAAGCAATTGATATCTTGGCGTGGGAATTGGTCAATGCCGCCGCTCAGGCTGAGACAGAGCCTCTGGAAGGTCCAGCCGAGAAGCCTTCTTGGTTACAGAAGATATTAGGAAAAGCTATTCGAGAAGATTTAAAAGCCCACATGGGACAACATAATTTGCGTGAAGCCGAACAAGGGCAGATAAGCGCAATTCGACACTTTACTCAAGGAATGCCCTATGAAGTAGAATCCATCTTGATTCAATTAGTGGATAGGTATGGGTTTGATTTGGAAGAGGCAGAACAATTAGCTAACGAGCTTAAAAGAATGCAAGGATCGGACTTGGAGGGCGAACCCCAATTAGCTCAATATGTCAAAGAAGAGCTTGAGGGATATTTAGATGAAGTTTATTCAAAAAAGCAAAGAGATTTTATGTGCGCAATGAAAGACGCACCAGACGGGGACAGACCTGAAAGTTTATCACAAGGCGAAGCAGAACACATGTGTAAAGCCCCGATGGAAAAACCAAAATCAAAGAGGAAAAACAAATGAGTTTATTAAGAAAGGTATGGGACTGCGCCACCACCGGTGCAGCAAATGTGTGGGGACTAGTTCTCGATGTAGGATGGTCCGTATGGAGCGAAATCAGAGAAGGCGCCACACGCGCAAGCTGGTGGGTGCTCGTAGGTTTGGTGTGGCTCGATGGGCTTGCATTGGGCTGGTGGTTGTGGAGTAGCTAATGGCCGAGCACAAAGGATTTTTAGATACGTGGTTATTAAAGCTAACGTCACGTAAGTTATTAGTATGGATAACTGCGTCAGCCTTAGCATTTGCCGGGTATTTAACCAGCGGCGACTGGGTGGTTATTAGCACAGTCTTTATCGGCACCCAAGGGGCAGTTGACATCGTTGAGAGATTCAAGGGAAACAAGTGACACCCCGGCAGTTAGTAATACAATTTTTAGTGAAGAACTGGAAGGGTGTTTTAATCGCCCTTCTTTCGCTTGTAGTGGTGGGCAAAATGCGTTTCGACTACAAACAGATGCAGGCTGCATACGAGGCTTCAGAACAATCATTGCAGGCGCAACTAGCAGGCTTGCAAGAGATCCACAAGAAGCAGATGGCAGACATGGAGAACTCACTCCAGGTCTATAAGGATACCTTAGATCAAGTAGAGCGGGATTATCAAGAGAGCCAGGATGAGTTACTAGAAGTGATCGAGAGTCGCAGAGAAGAATTCGGAAGACAATTCTCTGAAGACCCAGAGGAACTATCTGAGACAATAATGTTTATGTACGGATTTGATTATGTTCCTTAGTCTATTATTAACGTTGGGCAGCCCTGCTCAAGCAGCCGACGCAGGTCAGTTCACCTTTCTCGGACACCAACAGTGCGCACCCTTTGAAGGTGTGCTATTCGATGTTCCGGCATTGTCTGAAATCTTGGCGCGCCAATCAACGGCCAACCTCGCATGCCAAGCACGAATTGAATATGAGCTTTCAGTTGAAGCTGCAAGCTATGAGTTAGAGCTTCGCAATTGGGAGATTCAATATAATGCATTGCACGAAGAAATGAGTCTTCTCATTTTCCAGAAAGATGAAGAGATTGATCATCTTCAAAGATCCTTATTAAAGCAATCTCCCCGCAATAATTGGATGTGGGCCGTTGGAGGTGTCGCAGTTGGTGTCGCCGCAACATATGGATCCTATAGATTGTTCAATGAAGAATAAAGATCTCAATAAAATTGCAGCAATTGAACAAGCGATTGCCAAGAAATATGGAGACGAGGCTATTCAAAATCCTCGTGCAAATTGGGACGAGGACAAAGAAAAAGAATACCTCGATCAAATGCGAGAGCTTTATAAGAAAAACAGCGAACACAAGAAGTGGGAAGAGAAAATAGATGTAAATGGTATAAAGGTATCAAAGAAACTATTTAATAGAGATTCTTTACAACGTTGTATGGTGTGTTCTTCTTCCATGAAAAAAACAGCAGACGACGTTTGCTTTCTAAAATATGAATGTTGCTACAACTGTTACATTCAATATGTGGAAGGCAGAGAGGAAAGATGGGAAAAAGGTTGGAGACCAAATAATGAAAATAACCAAAAGTGATTTAAAAAAGATAATTTTAGAAGAACTGGCTCCGGAGACAGGACAAGAAGCTCAGCCGCAACAGACTGCCCGGGCCAAGAAGGTAGCCACGGCAGCTACAACTGGCGCTCGGATGGATGTTGGTGAGTACGTAGACATGCTTAAACAAGTTTTATTGAGCCCTCAAGTTCCTGCAGCAGTCAGAAAGGCCGGCCTAGAGGAGGTTTTTGGACCCAAGGGCGCCTCTATTAATAGTTTGGTTGCACAGATGATGCAAGGAGAACAGGGATAATGGCAACAATTTATGAAATCATACAAGGACTAGCACAAGCAGCCGCAAACTCATATGACGGCGCGCTGGGAGAGGATTATGAACCCGACAAGCCTGGAATCCTTCGTAGGGAAGAGGGCGATGCCCTTATTGATCAACGAGTCATGGACGGCTTTAATGTGAAGTTTTATGGCGACATGATGTGTCTGGCTTATCAATCCGAGATTCAATTAAAGGAAGTTTATGCTTCTGGTTTTGAAGGAGATACCGACCAGCGCCTTGAGGATATTGCGGGATGGATCAAGAAAGAATACAAGAAGATTACAGGAAACTCTGTTACGTTGACAGCAGAAGGAGAAATCGATATTCGAGTCGAAAACTCTTCGCGTGTCCGTAGCTGGGTGGTCGCCAAAAAGCACTATAAAATTGGTGGACTGAGTGAGGAAATGAACCTAGAAACCGGTTCTGAGGTTCCAGCCGAGCGCAGTTGGGAAAAGTTTTTAAATCAAGGGGGCTGGGGAAAGCGCCCGAAGAATGATACAAGGAAGAAAGAATCATGAAAATTTCTATTGCACGTCTCAAAGAGATTATTATGGAGGAGGTTGCTCACGCAACTACTGAAGGCCATGATAAAGACTGGGGAATGGGTAAGGACGAAAAGTCCCGAACTCGCCCTGGAGAGGAAGACTATACCGGACACAAGGGTGACGAATCACACACCCACCCAGGAGAGCACGATTATGAACACGGCGCCGAAGAGCCTGCCTCTGACGATGTTGAAGGTCATGCCATGCTAGCCATGAAGGCTATCCATGACTTAGCCAGCGCTGCGGGGGTGGACTTGAAGGCAGATGTTTCTGGACCCGGCGATGAGGAACACGATGAAGAGGAAGTCGAAGTAGAACTTGAAGATGATGAATGAGCTTTCAACTAGACAAAAAACAGCAAGTCGGCGAGATCTTAAAGTGCGGTAAAGACCCTTCTTACTTTCTGAAGACCTATGCGCGCATCTCTCATCCGATGCATGGTCTAATTCTGTTTGATACATACGATTTTCAAGATGAGCTACTCAATAGCTTTAACGATTATCGCTTTAATGTGATTTTAAAAGCTCGGCAGTTGGGTATTTCTACTGTTACTGCCGGCTATGTTGTCTGGATGATGCTTTTTCATCGAGACAAAGCCATTCTTGTAATGGCCACTAAGTTTGCCACAGCGGGTAACCTTGTAAAGAAAGTTAAAGGCATCATGCGCAACGTACCGGCATGGCTAAAGATTGCCACCATTAGCGTAGACAACCGCACTTCTTTTGAACTGTCTAACGGTTCGTCCATTAAAGCAGCTTCCACTTCTGGCGATGCCGGTCGTTCGGAAGCCTTGTCGCTTTTGGTATTAGATGAGGCCGCTCACATCGAAGGACTAGAAGAACTATGGACTGGTCTGTATCCTACACTATCCACAGGTGGACGGTGTATTGCCTTGTCAACCCCCAACGGGGTAGGAAACTGGTTTCATAAAACCTGTGTAGATGCTGAGGCTGCCTCCAACAACTTTAATCTTACTACACTCCCCTGGCAGGTGCACCCTGATCGAGACGAAGTATGGTATCAGAAAGAAACTAAAAATATGTCCCGGCGCCAAATTGCGCAGGAACTTGAGTGCAATTTCAATACTTCGGGGGAGACAGTTATAGATCCAGATTGTATGGAGTGGTTATTCTCTACTATTAAAGAACCAAAGCATCGCACTGGCTTTGATCGTAACTTTTGGATTTGGGAAGAGTTTGATCCTACCTGTAATTATTTATTGGTAGTCGATGTGTCTCGTGGAGATGGCGCCGATTTTTCTGCCTTTCATATACTAAAACTAGAAACACTTGAAATCATTGGAGAATATCAAGGAAAGATCACGCCAGATTTATTTGCTAATATGTTAAATCAAGTTGGTCGAGAGTTTGGAAATGCCATGTTAGTAGTAGAAAATAATAATATTGGCTATACAGTACTTGACAAACTCATAGAATACGGTTATCCTAACTTATATTATTCAGTAAAGTCTACACATGAATATATCGAACAATACCAAGCAGAAGCTCATACGTCAGCGGTCCCCGGGTTTTCAACCACAATGAAGACACGACCACTAATAGTTGCAAAATTGGAAGAGTTTATAAGAAATAAACTAATTAAAGTGTACTCATCTCGGACAGTTAATGAAATGAAAACTTTTATTTGGAAAAACGGTAAGCCCCAAGCAATGAAAGGATATAATGATGATTTAATCATGGCCTTAGCTATTGCATGTTGGGTGCGCGATACTGCTATCCAAGCCAGCGCCCGCGATTTAAATTATCAACGAGCATTTGTCGATGCAATTATTACAAGTAGGACAACGATGAATACCCGAGTGTCTGGCCAGCATGGCTATGAAAAAGACAACGCGTTGGATGCTAAGATGACAGACGCACAACAACTTTACGAACAATACAAATGGATTATTAAGTGAGAAACTAAATGGCACGTACCCCTCCCAAAAACAACCCCGCGAATAGTCAGTCAGGATTATTTAAAGCATTAACAAGGCTCTTTTCGGGTCCTATTGTTAGTTATCGCTCGCAGTCCGGTCGACGCATCCGACGTCAACATCTGGATCGATTTTCTTCACGCTTTAAGTCCGCCTCGGGACAACAGTTTAAGAAAACTCTTTATAGCCCTCTTGATAATATTGCTGTCAACGCTATCTCTAATCAACGACGCTCAGAGCGTTATGTAGATTTTGATCAAATGGAATACATGCCGGAGATTGCATCCACGTTAGATATCTATGCAGATGAAATGACGACCTATTCGGAGTTGCGTCCGATGTTAAATGTTAAGTGCCCGAACGAAGAAATCGCGGCAGTCCTTAATGTTCTCTTTGATAGTATTTTGAATCTCAAGTATAACCTTTTTGGTTGGGCCCGCACCATGTGCAAGTATGGAGACTTTTTTCTTTACTTGGACATTGATGATAAATACGGAGTCCAATCCGTCATTGCTCTCCCGTCACAGGAAGTTGAGCGCCTAGAAGGACAGGACTCCACTAACCCCAACTACATTCAATACCAGTGGAACTCTGCTGGTATGACTTTCGAGAACTGGCAGATTGCTCATTTCCGGGTCTTAGGAAATGATAAGTATGCTCCGTATGGTACTTCAATTTTGGAAGCCTCTCGTCGCATCTGGCGCCAGCTAACGTTGATGGAAGATGCCATGATGGCATACCGAGTTATCCGCTCATCTGAACGCCGCGTGTTTAAGATTGATGTAGGCGCCGTGCCTCCAAACGAAGTGGAACAATATATGGAAAAGGTGGTGACAAACCTTAAGCGCCATCAGGTTATTGATCCTGCAACCGGCCGCGTTGACTTGCGCTATAATCCCATGTCCATTGAAGAAGATTACTTTATTCCTATTCGGGCTGGGTCTGCGACCGATATCGTTTCATTGGCCGGCGCATCAAATATTACAGCGATTGATGATATCAAGTATTTACGTGATAAGCTTTTCTCGGCTCTTAAAATCCCGCAGTCTTATCTGACAATGGGAGAGGGAGCAGAAGAAGACAAGAGCACCCTGGCACAAAAGGATATCCGATTTGCCCGAACCATTCAGAGATTGCAGCGAGTCATCATTGCGGAACTCACAAAGATTGGAATTATTCACCTCTACACCCTAGGCTTCAGAGGCGACGATCTATTAAGCTTTACCTTAACGCTCAATAATCCTTCTCGGATTGCGGAACTTCAAGAGATTGAATTCTGGAAGAGTAAGTTTGATATTGCCGGCGCAGCCACAGAAGGCTTCTTCTCTCGACGATGGGTTACCGAGAACATCTTTGGGATGTCTCATGAAGAATTTGCGCGCAACCAGCGAGAAATGTATTATGACCGCAAACATGACGCAGCCCTTCAACAAGTTGCGGAAGCTGCTGCAGCAGCCGGCGCAGGAGGCGGTGGAATGGGCGCCGACCTTGGTGGCGATCTAGGCGGCGACCTTGGTGGTGATCTAGGCGGTGATCTTGGAGGAGAAGAGATGCCCGCTGGTGACGCCGGCGGAGAAGAGTTAGGTGGTGCAGAAGCAGGAGGAGAGGAAGAAACCCTTTTGGCAGTACCGCCCGGTTCCCGTAATGAACCCCGACTCACCCCCGGTGCTAAGGGAAAAGTATATCACCCCAAGGGTTCTCGGAAAAACCCCGGTGGAGATCGCCGTGTGGCCGGCGCCAGAATGCGCTCAAATGCAGCTAAGTATAGCCGCGAAAAAGGCAGCAGTACATTACGCAATATAGTCCCCGGAATGGGCGACTTACAATCCTTAGCAAAAATGGGTGGTGCCGCAACAGGTATTTATGAAAGGGAAGAGCCTACTTATAAAACAGGAGAGCAGAAAGAAGAAACACAATTGTTTCAGATAAATGAATCCATTCGAGATCTTATTATGGGACTTGAAAGTAATACAACCCCCACAACGGAGCCACAGGATGAAGAGTAGACACAATAAAAAGAGAAACAGCGCTTTTGTATATGAAGCTTTGATTAGAGAAGCCACTGTTGCAATTTTGAAAAAAGATCTTAAAAGACAGAAGACGGCCGTGAAGCTTATTAAGAGGCACTTTAAAGAAGACTCATTGCTTCGACGAGATTTAGAATGCCACCGGTCCCTGTATGAAAACCAGAACTTGGACAAAGAGACTTCGGAGAAAATCCTTAGAGAAGCAAAATTGGCCAGTCGGCTAATTGATTCCGAAGGTTTGTTTAAAGAGCAGAGCGTTTTGATTCATGATGTTAACAAGGAACTGGAGCCTTCTGTATTTAATAACTTTGTTCCGAACTATAAATCTCTTGCGTCTATCGCACGAATCTTCTCGGATAAAACATCCCCCAAGGATCAAGTTATATTAGAAGGCGAGATTATTAAAAACATGACCAACGCCCCAATAGAAACATCTCGCAGCGAAGAGATTGATAGTGTGGTGGTGAGAACATTTACCGAAAAGTTTAATCATAAGTATGACACGAACCTCTTAGAGGAACAGAAAGAACTCCTCATTTATTATATCTCTTCTTTTACAGACAATGCCTTAGAGCTTAAAGTATTCCTGAATGAAGAAATCGTCCGCCTCAAGGCATGCCTAACCGAGGCTAAGGCTAGCCCAGAAATTAAAAATGATCCGGATATGTTGGCCAAAACAGAAGAGATCATTGCGCGTCTAAAGGAATTCTCAAAGCGCTCAATAGATGACGAACTGTTGCTCACTGTAATGAAAACTCAAAGCTTAGTAAAGGAGATCTATACTGATGGCAGTCGTAGTTAGAATCGGCGCGGCCGCTGACGATGCGGTAGTCCGTCTGGAGATGGACATCCGCAAAAGCATGAACGGAGATCTTATGATTTTTGATCATGGCGACATTGATATTGTATTGTCAACAAAGAATAACAAGATCACCGCGTTCCCCAAAGAAACAATGAACGATTTAGTTTACGGAGCACAGAACAGGCTTTTTGCCCACTTGCGCAAAAAGGGACTCGTGATTGGTGACTCTATTCAAGCCGGCTCCTTTTTTGGCTCTTTTGAAGCTTTGATGGAAGAAGCCTCCTCCCCTGATTTAAGCACTCCCAAACTAGCTCTTATTAATATTTCTAACTTTATCGATGAAGAGCGCCCGTACTTTGAGTCCACAGAGGCTATTATCTCTATGACTGATGACGAACTTGTCCATCCGGATAAGGCCGACTCCACCGAATTGGGAGAAGTCCCACAACGCGATGAGCAAGGATCGATCCGTCCGGGCTATATTAGAGATCCCTACTCGTTGAGTTATTTATATACTATTTAGGAAATTCTTATGTCTGAAATGAAATTGATAATGGAGAACTGGCGACAGTATGAATCTAGAGAAAAACTCTTGTCGCGGTCGGATTATATTACAGGGGTATTGGGGGTACAAATCCCTCTATCAGAAGATGGAAATACGCTTCAGTCTTATTCTCCCGAATTAATTGAAGAGATTTTAAAAGAACAGCAATTAATTGAACAGTGGTGGGGTGGCGAAGATGTTCTCCTTGAGGGTCCAATTGGAAACTGGTGGCAGGGCACCAAAGAAAAAATCGCGACTTATCCCGAAACAATGCAGATGCTTTATAGGGCTACTACCGATTCCAACAAGCTTCCAGCATTTACGAAAGCCATGAACCGGCGTGGGCTGGGAATCAAAGAAAAGATAATGAAATTCATTGATTTCCTTATTGCGAAGGCAAGCGGCATTCAAAACGCCGTCATGCAAAAACTGGCACAATGGGCTACATCAATCAAAAACGCCATAGAAAAAGCACTTGAGTGGGTGAACAGTATTACGAAGCCTTGGATGAAAGCTCTTGGTCTTGTAGCACTAAGTGTTGGTCTACAATTTGCTTGGAGCAAGGTCGCCGACTTCGCTCAAGAATTCTTTAGATGTGGCGGAGAGGACGAAGAAGGTCCAGCAGGGGCAGTACCCGAAACCGCTGGCTCTGTCCGCGATGTCGCGAAAGGCTGCTTTTTGAATGTTGCCAAAAAGTTTTTAAAAGATAAAGCCCAAGAGCTTTTTGGCGGCGCGCTCAAGAAGCTTTCTGATGAGGGTGCCGCCATGGTTACAGGAGGCGTTACAAAGTTTTGGGGTTGGCTAAAGGCAATTGCCAAGGGCGTAGAGTTTGTTGTGGCTTCATTGGCGCCCGTGTTGAAATTTTTTAAAAGTAGGGGAGGGCTCGGGCCGGAGAATCCGCTCGGAGACATCACCCAGCCTACACCAGCACCAACGTAGAGAACAGAATAATGACAGAACTATTAACATTCATATTAGCAGCCTACGGGTTCACCCAAATTCTAGTATACGGAAAAGTTTTAGATGGGTTAAGACCAACTAAGGGGTGGCTTGGTCAAATGTTTTCGTGCCCCATGTGTATGGGTTTTCATGTAGGATGGATTTTAATGCTACTTTCTCCCTATACAGAACTATTTAATTTTGATGTAACTCCTGTAAATTATTTTATTTTAGGTTTCGTTTCATCAGGAACATCGTATGTTCTTAATATGCTGTTTGGAGATGAAGGATTAAACCTCGCGAAGAAAAAGGGGGAATGGGATTTATGAATATTTCAATATGGACACGAAAATGGATGCTGCAGCCAGTAAGAAACTGCTGCAAAGGTTCTTAACTATGGCTAAAGTTTTATTACGAGAATATTATGCCCTGTGCGAAGGCGGCGTATGTCAAGATTTGTTAACCGAAGAAGAGAAGCGATTCGTTTCTAATGGCGGTATGATGCTGTCTGGTAAGCTCCAGGAAGCTGACGTACAAAATGGAAACGGACGCATCTATCCCTTTAAGGTTTTAACGCGCGAGGTCCAAAATTATAAGAAGCTCGTAAAAGAACGGCGCGCCCTGGGAGAATTAGATCACCCTGATGATTCAGTTATTAATCTGAAGAATGCTTCTCACATGGTTACCGATGTGTGGATGGACAATAAAAATGTGATGGGGAAAGTAAAAGTTCTCGACACTCCCTCCGGCAACATTCTCAGAGGACTAGTTAATAGTGGTGCCCAGCTTGGCATCTCTTCACGCGGAATGGGATCCGTCAGCGAAGCTCAAGGGCAAACTATCGTGGAAGATGATTTCCAGCTTATTTGTTTTGATTTTGTGTCGGAGCCTTCAACCCCCGGCGCATATATGATGAAAGAAGCAAAGGATTTGAGCACCCCTAACGTGTTCACCAAAGCAGATCGTATTAATCGATTGCTTAACGAGGTATTAGACAATGAGTAAACAATGGAGCAGCTTTAAGGAAAACCAGCAACACACTGATGCATGGCGCGAGTATTTGAACGAGGAGATGAGCAGCCGAATGGTAAAGGCTCGCTTTAAAGACAAGCAGAAATGCCTGCCCGATGGCGGCACCGAGGAGTGTCCGTGCCCCGACGCCCAAGGCGAAAAGAAAGAAGAATTGCCGGAGCAACCCATTGACCAATCCCAATTTATGGAGCCGGTCAAAGGATTTCAAGATTTGAATCAGGATTTGTTTCAGGGAAGACTGGATGATGCTGCCATTATGCGCGAATATCAACAGTTCTTACGAGCCCAGAATATTAAAGTTGTGGATCAGGGTAAAGAGCTTGACTTGTCAGAGATCCGGAATCCATTCCGGCGCCGGCAGGCAGTAGAGCGCGGAGCAATGGAACACGAGCGCAAGCCTAAGATCGGGAAGCTGGAAGATCTGGAGAAATATCCTAATCTTTATAAGCTTGTGGCAACCGGTCTTAAATCAGATGAGTACCAAAAAACTGTTTTAACGATTTTTCAAAATGCTGGCTTTGGTGACGTAAGAGAATTTGCCTCTGCCTATATTCAAACACAACCCGAAGAGCAGCCCGCACAACAGCAGCAACAGGCGGCTGAGCAGCCCGCAGAAGAGCCCGCAGAGCAGCCCGGCGCGCAGCCAGGAGAAGAGGTTCCTGGCGAGGAAGAAGGTGGTGCAGAGGCACCCCCTCCCGGAACAGCCGTTAAAAAGGGCGACAGCTATGAATATGTTTCAGGGAAGGGCAACCCGACAGTAGTAACGGTCATAGACCCGCTGCAGAAACACCCGCAGCATGCGCAGGTAATCCCGCTAGATCCGGATTGCAACCCCAAACGTGGCCAAGAGTTCGCTGCGCCGATAAGCAAACTAACTAACCCCGTTGATAAGTGCACCCCCAAGCAACCGGCCGCCCAAGGACAATCCGGAGACGAAGAGGAAATGAGCATGGCTAACGTGCCTTCTGCTCAATGGTCCACCACAGCGCAGCCGGCGGTAGGGGAGAGTCTGGACACAAAAGATCAAGCCTTATTAGAAAACTGGCAGAAACTCGCAGGAATTATCAAAGGATAGAGCATGAACAAAGCAGATTTGAAGAAAGTTATTAAACCTCTTGTAAAAGAGTGTATTCACGAAGTCCTTCTCGAAGAAGGTCTTTTGTCTAATGTGGTAGCAGAAGTGGCCAAGGGACTCCAAGGCAACACGATTGTAGAGACCCACCAGCCACGACCCGAAGCACAACAGATGAAACAGTCCAATCGTCAAATGAAAGAATACAAAGAGAACTTAATGAATTCTATTGGACAGGATGCTTATAATGGAGTTAATCTTTTTGAAGGCACACAGCCTCTTAATCAGGCGAAACCCTCGCAAGGACAAGCGGATCTCGGCAACCCCCAAGACGCGGGAGTAGATATTAGTTCGCTTGTTGGAAAGTCGTCAGCCATATGGCAAGCATTAAAGTAGGAGCAGAAATGGCAAAAGGTGCACACGTTAAAGTTACAGCAAAAGAGTGTCGAGGAATGGCTGATCGAATGATTCGGAAATTTACAAAGAAGGTCAAAAAAGAGGGTGTCCTGGAGACAGTAAAAGAAAAGCGTTATTATAAAAAGCCTTCGGTTGCCAAAAGAGAAAAACGCGCGCGCGCCGCCAGACGCCGTGTCAGAGAAGAACAAAAACGTAAGAGAGCGCAAGAAAGGCGCAATAGAAAAATTTAGAGACTATTTATAATGAATATTAAAATTTTAGGAGATTTATAATGGCGACAAATCCGAATTGGCCATCACCAGGATTACGAAATGTTGGCTCATACCAAGTAGCGGGTCATCCATATATATCCGGTTCAACAGCTATCGGACCCGGGCAACAAATGAAATATGAATTCCCCTATGTAACTAAAACCGTTACTGTGGTCAATCATTCAACTCAGACACTGCGAGTACATTTCAATTCTACCGGGAGCGGAGTAGGGCGTATAGTGGCTGGTGTCCACTATGTTGAATTGGATAGTGACGAAGATTCGTATACATTCAATGCAAAGTGCAAAGAGGTTTATATATCGAGAGCCGATGGGACCTCTGGTACCGGTAGTTTTCGCGTAGTGGCAGAACTCACCGGGATCCCCACACAGAGCATGTATAATTTAACCGGTTCTGGTTTAACCGAATAGGAGAAGGATAAAATGGGCTTTGGTTCTGGTGACGGGTTTACCCCGGGAAGAAATGATGTAAGTGGAGACTTCACAGTTGCTGGTAATATATCAGCTTCGTCCGGTGTTTCAGCCGGCTCGTTTACAGGCGATGGTTCCAATCTTACTAATGTAGGCGGAGGCAGTCTTACGATTACTGTCGGTAACACTGTGGCTAGTGGCGCTGGTAATCGAATCTTATATGAAAGTTCTGCAAATAAATTAGCCGAGAGTGCTAATCTTACATTTGATGGAGCAACTTTAACTGTTGCTACTTTAGATGCTAACGGTGGTGCAATTGACGATGTGACCGTAGGGGCGACCACCCCATCTAGCGTGAAGGCAACCACTCTCAGCGGCTCCGGCAACGCTGATATCGATGGAACGCTACAGCTTAATAATACTGTAACAGTTAAGAGCGGAGTGAGCTTTGCGGCTGACACTGTTAATATTGATGGAGGCAACATTGATGGTTGCACCATCGCAACTTCAGATGTGACAGTCGGTGCAGGCAAAACTCTAAATGTATCAGCCGGTACTCTCACAACTTCTACTACGCAGGATGTAGCTATTCTCGCTAGCGCAGCATCCAACAATGACGCTAATTTAGACTTTGGCGCTTATGATGTGAAAGGACAGACTCTTACATCGGATGTCACCACGGGCACTGCTCCACTGACGGTTTCTTCCACTACAGTGGTTACCAACCTCAATGCCGATCTTCTTGATGGCGTTGATTGGGCAGCCCCCGCCGCACTCGGTTCTACTACTCCCGCAGCAGTGAGCGCGACTGCAGTCGATGTCCCTGATGACGGAACAGTTGGCAATGCATCGGTTAGCGATTTCATTACTCTGGCTGCTACTCAAATTACAATTAAAGATGGGGCTTATGATTTTGATATCGCGTCTCACGATGGGACTAATGGTCTTGCGCTGGGAGGGACGGTGGTTACTGCCACCGCAGCCCAGCTTAATTATGTTGATGGGGTCACGTCCGCTATTCAGACACAACTTGATGCAAAGCAGGCAACATTAACATTTGGTATTGCAGATACTAATGCTTTACAAGTCGATCAAACCACGACTGCAGCAGATGATGACTATGCTAAATTTACTGCAACAGGTATTGAAGGCAGAAGTTATAGTGAAGTAAAAACAGATCTAAGCTTAGGCAACGTAGAAGACACTGCCCTCTCAACTTGGGTTGGCACAACGAACGTTACCACGCTGGGAACAGTTGCTACAGGCGACTGGCAAGCAACAGATGTGGCTGTGGCCCATGGCGGCACAGGCGCCTCCACTGAAGGCGATGCTCGTACAAACCTAGGTCTCGTGATTGGAACCAACGTTCAAGCATGGGATGCAGATTTAGATACTTTATCCGGAATGCAAAGTGGTGCCCCCGGCGCTTTAGCGCTGTTAACTCAAACCGAAATCGAGATTTTGGATGGTGCAACAGTAACGTCTGCCGAGCTTAACCTTTTAGATGCATCGGTCGTCACCGAGCCAGCAGATGGAGCTTGGGCCTCTCTGACAAGATGGGCAAAAGCTGAATATGATTTTGGTGCAGATCCAGGCGCAGGCGCTATATCCACTATTGACTTAGGGGTCACCATTCCTGATAATGCTATCATCACAGGAGGCTTTATAGATGTTCTTACTGGATTTACCTCCGCTGGATCCGCCACAGTCTCAATTGGAGTCCAGGGCACGGCTGACATGGTAGCCGCTAACACCCTTTCTAGCTTAGGCTATGACTCGGCCGGCGTTCAGAGCATCATTCCCGCTGGTACTGGCGCAACCGCAGTTAAGGTTGATGATGCGAGCGGCAAGGCTATTACTTTGACAATCGGTACTGCCGACCTTACCGCTGGTAAAGCTAATGTGTGGCTACAATATGTAATAAGCGAGGCATAAGAGACTAGATGGCAACATTTGGATGGGCATATATAAATTGCGCAGATTCAGGCTCCGCCGCCGGTGGCGGAACCGGATCAATAGGATCGATCCAATTTATTTCCGGCGCCGCAGGATCAAGATTAACTTCTGGATCTAATAATTTCACGTTTCTATCCGCGTCTAACAAGGTGCACCTCACGGGCACTCTCGTAGTAAGCGGGACTATCAGTGCTAGTCATTATCATATTGAAAATGTAACCGAGATCGATGCAAGCGGCTCGACATATTTCGGTAATACTAATGATGATGTACATGTTAGAACAGGTAGTTTTTATGTGGCACAGTCAGCCTCTACCTCCGCCTCACTTGAAGTAAATATTTCTACCCAAGTAGTGCGCGTTGATGGTTTTCGTGGCGGCTATAAGCGCATTGGTGCTAACAATAGCACCAGTTCAGTAGCAACCTATCTTTATGGTGTTGCAGTTGCTGGAGATGTAAATTTCCGCCTCCACAGTGCGGCAGGTGATGCTTTGTCTGGATCCGTCTATGTCATTAAAGATGAGGTTAGCGGCCGCGCCGGCACCATCACCGTGCGCGCTTCGGGTAGCGAGACTATCGACGGCGCCGCAACTTATCAATTATCTGGTAGCTATCCAGCTATCAGTTTATATTCTAATGGTGCAAATTGGTTTGTATTCTAATGAGGGGAGTTCCTAATAAATGGCGTTCAATGTATTATCGGGAACCGTATATCTCCCCGGCGAATTGCTTTCCGAAGGGCAAATCTCCGGTAGCATCTTTATTGGGGATGGGCAAAGCCTATTAAATATCCCTCGGATTACTTCTAATCCGACAACCGACAACTTACTTACAGTAGGCGGTACCGCTAATAGTTTGGTCGGAGAACCAAACTTAACCTTTGATGGTACCACTCTTACGCTGGCAGGCACTCTCACCGCTAGCGTTAATGTCTCCGCGTCAGCCTTCTATGGCGATGGTTCAAATTTAGATGGCATCGGTGGTCCTGGCATCTTTACTGTTATCGATGGTTCTAATGCATCGGTAACAAGTAGTCTTAACATTGGTGGTACTACAGCGCCAGCCCATCAACTTGTAGTTTCGGGTACGCTTTCGTCAAGCGTTAATATCTCTGCGTCAGCCTTCTATGGAATAGGAATGGTTCTGGGCGGAGGGATGTCATTAAACCGTACCGCCGTTTCGACCCATATGACGGCTTCGCAGGCGGATTATTATCTAGGAGTAGATTCCAGCAGTTCGGCCATTACAGTACATTTGCCCAATGCAGCAACCCTCGCTACAGGTCAAACATATGTTATTAAAGACGAGACAGGAAACGCCAATACCAATAATATTACCATTTCTGCTAGCGGAACGCAAACAATCGACGGTCAAAATTCTATAATTTTGCTATCCCCTTACTCAGCTATCTCCCTTTATTGCAATGGG
>Ga0208010_1000077_pt1 | contig 28845 bp, 32 predicted proteins | sample 2_EtaG_FD_184074 | JGI IMG/M metagenome (GOLD analysis project Ga0208010, IMG submission 184074) | Marine viral communities from the Subarctic Pacific Ocean - 2_ETSP_OMZ_AT15125 metaG (SPAdes) (version 2) | ecosystem: Environmental > Aquatic > Marine > Oceanic | place: Pacific Ocean | collected... | reverse complement strand
AAACGTAATAATTGTTTTATTAGTTGGGTGTGGTTTCACGTGCACTTTTAAAAAATCCTCCAGTGAATCAAATATTGCGATGCCACCTCGGGGGGGAGGGTATAGCCAATGAATAATACAATGACCAGACGCTAATTCAACGCCCTCAATGACAACCCCTTCTCCGCTGACTCCTGTTTCGTCGCTTTGGCGACATACCGTAAATGTTCTAATACCCCTAGGTGCCAGTCGTGGCGGCGGCTTTGGTTTTAGATCTTCTGGTTCTGTGCTGGCGATAGCAAGCTCTACCACATCATCTGTAATACTCATTCAATTACCTCAATTAATATAATTAGTCTAATACGGCGGACCAGTCCACTTTAAAAGCTGGTGTCACAAGCACAACATTTTCTAATATATCAACTCCATACTCAGTTTGTCCAATATCAATGGCGGTTACTATGCCAATATATTTTCCTTTAGTTGAAAAAACGCCGGATCCAGAGGAGCCCATATATGCATGAGAAAACACATATAAATAATCTTCTCCAGTATATCCTACCACATCTCCCTTTAATGTTAAAGGACCAATCGAATTTGGATATCCTGTGTATATTATTTTATTTAATATTGAATACGACGCGGCCCATTGGCTGCCTCGGGGCAAGTCCTCTGGAATTCTTACCGGATCTCTATTTGGTATTTTTTCTGATAGTTTTATGATCGCATAATCATTTAATCTGTCAATCACTGTATATTCTTCACAATCGTGGTAATTTTGTTCGTGAGATATTGTCATTAAAAAACACGGCCCTGAAATTCCATGCGCGGCAGTTATAACATATGGCTCGCCATTTGCTATAAAATATGTGCCGGATAACGATGAAACGCGAAATAAAAGATCTGGTGAGTTTATAAGTACGGCACTGTAGCGCGATTTTGCAACTGACTTTTTATAATTCTTGGAATATAAATTGCTAATGTTGTTGTCGTATTGTAGACGCGGTGGGGCTAAATATTTGTTACTATAAACGCTTACAAATATAAGACAACCAATCAGGGCTACCGAAATGGACCCCCAAAAAAGCTTCTTTACTAATTTCAAGAACCTTATCATACATAGTAAGTATGTTATACCTGACTTTGGTAACTTAAAAACACGGGCAACTCTTCTAACCCGCTACGCTTAGCAAACCATATGATATCTTCTCCACCTGTTACTTTTACTCTGCCATTTTTTCCTATAGCAACATATACGGGGGCTTGCGCTCCATTGCTAATAAAATTTTGATACATCCCATCAAACGCGTCTTTAGGTGCACGAAATTCACGTGATATATAAGGCAACAATTCTTCCACCGGCAACATGACATGATAACGCATATCTGTGGTGTCCATGGCCGCATCATAGGACATGACGCCGCCTTCTCGCCAGTCGGTAGCAATATCATCAAGCATTTTTCGCGGAGTAACCATTCTACGACCCCGCATGCGTGTGCCGGCTGCGGCACCTACCTTACCACCAAAAGGAGCAAAGGTCTCTTCTTTAATTAAAGATTCACGTACGGTTCTAATGGTGCCGCGGACATTTGTTCTGTGCATCGGAGAAATCCGCAGTATTTTCAATCCCTTGATCTTCATTAAGCCGGGAATAAGGATTGCATCGCGAAATTTAACGCGACTAATGGCCCCAATAAGCTCAAACTTAATTTCGTATGTCGCGACAACGGCAGTGCCCACATCACTAGTGTCACCTAGGGTGCGCACCGTGGTAACGCCTTCAATTCCGCGGATCTCTGTCTGCGTCTCTTGGATTTCGCCACCAACCTGCTTCTGGATCGAAAGATCAACTTTAATGCTGTAAATTCTAAGATCGTAGTTGGGATCCTTCTCCTGCAAGAGGTTGTCTATTCTTGCTATCTGTTGTTCCATCGACTCTCCTACGGGCTGGGGCTCTCCTATCGTTCCTTTCAGTGTCTCGCCAGGCTGCACTCCACCATACTTGTTCACGGTTCCACTGAAGGCTTTCATCTTCTTCAACTGATCTTGCACCTCTATTACCCAGTTCTTGGGCATGCCAATGTTGGCATCGTCGTCCATTTCAATGTTTCCAGATCTAGCCATGTTGAAGTGAGCATCTTTGATCGGCTTCAGATATTTAAACCACGCTACATATTTTTCTGGCTCACTCATCTGATCGAAGTTGTCTTTTATCCACTTGGTAATCAGAATGATTGCCTCGGCATGGACATCCCCGGCATACGCCGCGGCACCATACTTATCATCAATGCGCCGAATGGCAATGTTGGGCCACTTGCCCGACATAACATCTGCTTTGGTGGCATCTGCCAACGCTGCCGTCCCCTCCATCGCATCACGGATCGTCTGCATGGCGGCAAGTTCAACCATATCGGAGTTCTCGTTAAAATACTTCACAATATCTTTGACTGTCTGTACTTCCTCGGACGATGCTGTGTGATCTACACCAATAGTATAACGCCAGTTGATAGACATGTTGGGGTATGAGCCTTCGCCAACGTCACCGGAGCGCTCAAATCTCGTTGCTGGTTCAATGATGAAGCGCGAGTCTTTCGCCAACACAGCGCGTGGGGGAGGCGCATCGTACTCTTGACTAAAGGGAAGCTGCTCTTGGTCGGGATCAGAGGCTTCTTGTTCTGCATAAAGTTTCTCCAAGTTTCTCGCCATGTTGCGGTTAAGGTCAGGTGACTGCATCTTCCCACGCAGGATAGATGTACCAAAGATCTTCACCCACAACGCGTCTATGTGATGGTCGCGGGCTGGATCGCGTCCCCACATCATAATTTCCATCGGGATGCGTGCCGCATCTCCGCCGCTATTAATAAGAGTATCTGACCGTCTGTGTGGTCTAAACCAAAACTCTAGTCCTGATTTCTCGCTCCACACTTTCCAGTGATCCATGTCGTATGCAGCCATTTCTTCGCGGTCACGGTCGTAGGTTGTCTTGGCGATGTAGCCGTGCTGTGCCAGATTGCCCCGCACCTCGGCATGTTTCTCCTCGTATTCATTGTCAAACTGCTGCATGTTATCGCTAAAGTCTTCAAAGTGGCGCTCGGCCTCGTCGGCATCTTCAACGCCTTCTTGGTGGCTGAGGCGCCACTCTACACTAAGGACTGCCAGCATGGGGCCGGACGCCTCCATATCTCCCTCGTAACCTGGCGGGAAAGAGCTTTCTTTCATCTGGATCGACCACTCTACTTCTGGGTCGTCGCCCGGAAGATCCCAGCCGATTGTATCAAATCCCGACTCATCCTCAAACGCTCGTGCATCGGTGCCCCATGAGTTAATCGGGATGGGGCTGAGGCTGTCGTCAGTTGTCGCATCCGAAGTGGCGGTCCTCGGTCCCAGTGTCGGGATATAAAAACCCTCTTCTTCTTTAAAGCCTTTCCAGCGAAGTTCAATCTCCATGCTGGCATAGCCGCTCATGTATACATACGCGCCGTCGCCGCCGTGGTCCTCTGGTCCCTGGGACTCTGCTGATATCGACGTTTGTTCACCATCGTAGTTGTTTGCTATTTCACTAAGCATCTCGTCAATGGCTTCAATATCAACTGCGCCTGCAAAACTAACGTCGCGGTTTCGTGAGGATAGATAGTCATTCATCTCTCGGAAACCATCCCAGTCGTTGGAGTGCTCGCCGCTTTCTTGGACTGAGTTGATGTTCATGTTCTTAATGAACCAATCGATGTGATCCCAGGTCTCCTCCGGGGGAGCATCGTTAGAGCGCCCCTTGATCTGATAAAGGGTCTCGTCATCCCAAGTCATCGTGATATAAGACGAGGATGCCTTGCGCTTGCCTTTCTTCTTGCGCAGAGAAACAAGAACGCCGCGATTGTCGCCACCGCAGTGCCCCATGCGCTCGCCTTCAACAGGGCAGTTAGACACATCAAGATTGTACCAGTAAGAGCCATCCTCAAAGGTGTGTATGATAAAGTCGGGATCTTCTTTGTTGTTTAAGTCATCTTGAGCAACACGGTAGGCGTCCACCATGCTTTTTTCGCCTTTAATCAGTTCATAGTTGGTGGGCTCAGAGTTTAACCATGCGAACAGCAAATCGTATCTGTACCACCAATTTTGAAACTCTTGCTGAAGAAGTACTTTAAAGTATTCTTGGGTGGATTCAACTTTCTCGCTGGGAATTCCCGCTTTGCTCAAAGCCTTCACGGCTTTCTTAAATGCCTTGGGCCACGTGCCCATCGGCTTGGCGAGCACATTCTTGATGTTTTGAATAACGAACTTAACTTGCTCAGAGCGCTTTATCATCTCGTCGTCGTACTCTACGTGCTTGAAACTGCCGTCATCGGCAGTCCCATACGGTGTCGAGGTTCGGGCTTGCAGGGGGGCAATGGGGTCGTCGCTGCTGGGTTGCTTCTGCACATAGTCGCCGTACTGATCGATCAGATGATTAACGGCAGTAAACTGAAGGTTCTGCACGTTATCCGTCGTGAAGGCTTTCTTCCAGCCATTGCCTGTGTACACCTTCGCCTTCTCCGGGGAAGACGGCATTGCCTCTTCGATAAAATCGACGACATATTCGGGGAGACCGATGTCTCTCAAGCCCTCTACTATCAATTCTTCTCGGACATGTTTAAACCACTTATCCGTTGCAAAATCACTCATATTTAATTCCTCAACGTAATAAATAGTTTATTATCTCTTATAGTCATCTTCTAATCTAACAACATCATCAAGATATGGGGTGCTCACTTCAATAAGCTCAACGTATTTCTTGCCGGCGCCAAATCGATGAACTTGATTAGGCTGAACATGTAACGATTGGCCGGCGGGAATTGCTTGCACATTCCCGCCGGCATCATAATTTAAAAGAATTCCTTGCGTGACAAAAACAGTTTCCTCTTTAATTTCATGATATTGAAGAGAAAGCCTTTGTTGTGCGTCAATGTGCAATAACTTGCCGACATAATTATCCGTTTGTGCCCAAATTAATTCAAAGCCCCAAGGCTTTTCTACTATTGTCATTTTATCTCCAAAATATTTGTACCATTACTATCATAACCGACAAAGCTACACAAATCATTGTCTTTGTCGTGAACATACTTTCATTTAAAAGCCACCAAGTGAGTAATGGAAAAGTTAGATATGATATTCCAAAGCCTAATAGGCGCGCCGCCCACGCTTCGCTGGTGGCATCGACTGCGAGGCGCGTACCATACCAAAAACAAATACTAGCAGGAATCCCGTATACTAATGCCGCATGAATTGGCTTATTTTGCCACCATTCCCACACATAGTGAGAATAACACTGAAACCACACACATGCCTGCGCCACTGTGAAGAGGGCGCATGCCTTAACTAATTCCGAAATTTGCAATTATAAGCTCCTTTGCTTTAGTTTTGTCAGAAGTATCTTTTCCATATTTATCTAACATAATCATCTCATAGTCGCTGTAAAGTTGCACGACGCCCGGATGATATACATAATTCAAGATTGTGGGCGTTTTAAGAGCATCTACAGTCTCTTTTAGTTCTTTGTGATAAATCGTTGTTTCTTCTTGGCCGCGGGTAATCCCTTCTTCTAACAAATTGAAACTAAACTTTCCTACTGGAAAAAAGATGAAATCAGTATCTTTTATTTGTGAAACGTTCGCTAAAAAGTTCTCGGACTGATCGCAAACAACGTCAAAATTAATTTGTTTAAATCTTTCAAGGTGAGTCAGGGCCATAGGGGTATAATTTTTTTGATCTAAATCTCCAGAAGATATCATTCCATTTGATGAACACCGATTTAACAAAAAAAATAGGGCTGCGCGCATATAGGGATCCTTTTTTTTACTATAATCTTTTTGAAATACGTTAAAAACTTCTTGACTTTCAAACGGGTAAAAAAATTGGGCCATTTCAGAAAGCACCCATGGGCTTTCAAACAAAGATACCCAAAAATCATAAATTACATATCTATTGGTATGAGCGGTGACTTGGCGGCCGGCTTCTGCTAAGTTGATCTCCAGATCGCCGGCAAACAACAAAAACGACTCTACGGAACTATCCGCAGGGATTATGCGCTTAAGCACACTTAACGCCCTTGAGGCGTATCTTAAATCTTTAATCGGAGACTTCATTGGGTTCTTGAAGGGCGTGTTTCAAGCCTTGCAGCTTCTGCTGAAGACCTTCTATGTCTGGTGCTGCAGCGGGAACAGAATCATCTAGCTCGGTGCTCTCACCTAAAAAAACACCGTGCTCGTACCTAACGTACCCATCAATTATAGCAGATACATCTTCCAACATGATATCGATTCGGGCCATCTCTTCGCGTAAAGCGTTTACCTCTTTTAGTGTGCCGATTGTTAAAACACTCTGAACATCGGGCGTGCCGGCATTAATCGAAGTTAGCCGGGCTAGACTATTAGTAAGAAGCCTATACGTCTCATACTTAAGTTCCGTCTCCTCGACGGAATACTGAATAGTTATCCTTTGTCCCATATCATCCCCTTAAAAGTTGTTTGGAGCTATTTTGAAGCGCCAACTCGATAATCTCCGGCGCGCCAACCACAGTTATTTCAGTGCCGGTGTTGCCTCGATCAATTATGATTTTCGAAAATCTGTGGTCCGGGTCCAGATCGCTTGGCAGACGCCCTTGTTCATTTAACTCTCGCAAACGCCGCTCTTCACGAACCATCACTACATGTTCCGGGTTAACAAAGACTTCGCGCAAGGAATATTTAGCATTTGCAGTAACTGCGCCAGTGTTGCACACTTCGGTTAATTTAACTAACATTCTTCCTCCATGGGGTACACACATCTTCTCGCCACCACCGCTTCGCGGCCTTTGGCATAAACGGTGTATGTGCCGGCCTGCCATGGTGAACCCACTGGCGTTTCTTTTAGAAAAACCCCCACTATCGGCTTCTTGGTTTTATCAATAAAAATATTATTCTTGTCGAATAACAGAACATCTTGGGGTATGTGAATCAAATCTCCTTCTTGCATTTTATTCTCCTGTCTGTATAATGCCAAAATTAGTAGTAATTAGGGTCCCAGCGCAGCTAGCAGCGTTCTGAAGAGCAGCCTTGGTAACTTTAACTGGATCGATAATACCGTTATCAAGTAGATTGACCAACTCATTGTTTCTAAAATCCCAGCCCATGCCCTCATCTGCCTCCATTACTGTCTTAATCAACACATCCGGAGGTTCTCCTGCATTGAGTGCCATTTGGCGAAATGGTTCTTTACATGCTTCTTTTACGATAACCGCGCCGAGAGCTTGCTCTGAGTGGTTAGTTTCGATTAAAAGCTTTTTTGTTGCCTCAATGAGCGCAACACCACCTCCGCCAACGATACCCTCTTCCTGGGCGGATCTTACTGCCTCCAGGGCATCCTCAATGCGGTGCTTGCGTTCGGTCATTTCAACTTCGGTAGAACCTCCTACTGAGATGACCGCGACACCCGAAGACAAGCGCACAACGCGCGCCTGTAATTGTTCGCAATCTTGAATCGAAGAGGTTTGTTTGATTTGATTTTTTAAAGCCTCTATGCGCTCATCAATGGCCTTAAAGTCACATTTGCCGCCCACGATTACGGTCGAGTATTTGTTGCTTTCAACAAGCTTGGCCGTTCCAAGATCTGAAAGCTCTATCTCTTGCAATTTTTTGCCCTCTTCTCTCGCTATCAACGTAGCTCCAACTGACAATGCGAGATCGCTTAATAGATTTCTTCTTTCTTCGCCATAATAAGGCGCCTTAACGGCAGCAATCTTTAAGGTACCTCGTATTGCATTCATAATCAAGGCTGCCAATGCTTGTCCTTCGATATCCTCTGCGACAATAATAAGGGGGCGGCCTTCCCGTGCAATCATTTCTAGAATCGGCAATATTGGTTCTACCTGTGATATCTTATGGTCTGTTATCAGGAAAAGTGGTTCCTCATAGTTCATGACTGAGCGCCGATCATCTGTAATAAAGGCTGCAGCACAGTATCCGGATTCAATTTTAAATCCTTCGGTAACATCTATGGACGTCTCTAAAGAACGAGACTCCTCTATTGTAATAGATCCGTCTTCGCCCACGCGATCAACAGCAAGAGCAATAAGCCCTCCAATAGCAGCATCGTTATTGGCTGAGATAGCGGCAATATGAGTGATGTCTTCAGCATTTTTAACCGGGATTGCCATATTTGTAAGATTTTTTGTGATTTCTTTAACTGTTGCATCAATACCTCTTTGTAATTCAATCGGGGACGCGCCAGAAGCAATATATCTTTGTGATTCTCGTAATATGGCGCGCGCCAAGACTGTTGCAGTTGTAGTGCCGTCGCCGGCTTCATTATTCGTTTCAATTGCAGCTTGCTTAATAATCTGCGCAGACGCATTTTCAAATGGATCCTCTAGCTGCACAAAATGCGCAACTGTCACACCGTCCTTGGTAATAAAAGGGCCCTTGCCTGCTTCTTGCAGCAAAACATTGCGGCCGCGGGGACCGAGTGTGGAAGCAACATTGTCAACAAGAGTGTTTGCCCCATTCATAATTTTTTGCTGCAGAGAATTCCTGCTATCATATGCTCTACTCATTTACACCTCATGCATACATTATAATTATAACTCATTATCAAAAGATTGTCAATCTATTTATATAATAATATCAGCAATTCCAAGCCGCACTGCTTCTTCGGCATCAAGATAAATATTAACTTTTTCATTTAGCATTTTTGTAAGTTTTTTCTGAGTTAGCTTTGTGCACGACACCAAGGCATTAACATAATCCTCTTGCAACTGCTGAATTGCTTCAAGCTCTATTGCCAAATTTGGCAGTGAGCCGGCAGCGCCGGCGCTCACATTGTGGATCATTACGCGGCAATTTTTGCCAATTTTTCGTTTACCGGGCGTGCCACCGGCCAACAATAAAACGCCGGCAGACATAACCTTCCCCACGCCAATGGTGTGAATTTCAGTTTCTTCTCTCACAAGATTCATGACGTCGTATAGAGCGAACATGTCATCGGCTGAGCCTCCATAAGTTGAAATGTAAAATTCAATTGGCTGACGATCTTCCTGTTTCTCTTCGTTCTTGTTTACCTCATTTAGATAAAGAAGCGCTTGTACAATTTCAGCAACTTTTTCTTCTTGAACATCGGTAAAGAGCCCGATGATTCTCATATCGGGTTCCTCCTCTGGCGCGACGAGTGCAGATGGATCAACTAAAACAATCTTCTCTACCTTATCCTCTGGGTCCTTCGGCGGCGCTGATAATTTTTTAGTCACAGCGTCTAAAATCTTCTTCTTAATTTTATTAAACATAGTTCTCTTCATGCTAAAAACAATTTAACAATTTTTTTGTTTTTTTCCAGATATTCCATGGCCGAGTTCCAATCCTCAAACTGTAAAATCGGCCTAAAAACTTGTGGGTGTAGCGCTATTAGCGAGGCGATACTACGCCTCTTAAAAGAATCAACAATCTCTTCATGGGCGGTCTCGGCATTCTTATATATTCTATCACTAGGAAGCACGCCACATTTTTCTAATGTAGCTAATTTTTTAGCCCCAACGTACGCGTATTCCTGAATACAATTGAGCAACATAGACAATGCAACCACATGCATTATTTTTAGCGTTCTAATTGAGTGTCGCACACTACTAAAAAAATAAAATGTGCGGCTCGTAACATAGCCGAATGTAAAAATTAACAGGTATATTGCATATTGTTCAATGCCCATAACTTCCTCAAAAAAATAACCATCAGAGATCTCTGATGGTTATCATAATGGTTTGCGTTTGATTTGTCAAGTTTTACTTTACTTTGTTGTAAGGCGGTTAAATATTCTTTCGGCCAAGTCATTAACCATCTTGGTCTTTTTGTTCTCGCTGGCTAGCCGGCCGGCAACGCGACGAGCAACTTCGTTGACAACCTTGTCAGTGTTTTCGTACATGCTGTCGCGCATCCCGGGGAGTTCCTCTTCCTCTTCTTCCTCGCCGGCTTCCATTCCAGCTTCCATTCCAGCTTCTTCTTCTCCGGGCATGGGGGGTAGCTCTTCTTCTGCTTCCTCACCTCCTTCAAGATCGGCTCCCATTTCTTCTTCGCCTTCGGCGCCACCTTCCATGTCTACCTCAACGCCAACCATATCAGCCAACTGTTGTACAAGATCCATGAATTCGGACTCTTTGTCGCCACCTGGGCCCACATCTAGTTCGTCAGGGGCGCCAAGCTCTGCATCCATATCCATCTCGTCGTCGCCAAGCTCTGCATCCATTTCCATTTCGTCGCCGCCAAGCTCTGCGTCCATGTCCGGCAGGCCGCCGCCATGGCCCACCCGCTCGGGCTCTTCTTCATCATCCATTTCTAGCTCTTCCTCTTCTTCCTGTTCCTCAAGACCCTCATCGTACCATTCTTGCAACTTGGTGTCGCCAACAGGGCCGATGTTAGCAAGCTTTATGAAGCTTCGAATCTGAGCCTCAGTTAAAAGTGTTTTTCGAGCCATAGTAAATCTCCTTAAAGTAAAACTCAACATTAAATAGTAGTGAAAATCAATAAAGAACACAAAATATTTTAAGATATGAGTGTGTTCTTCTTCATTTTGTTAAGTGCCTTTTGTTCTATCTGCTTTACTCTCGCAAAAGATATGCTTAATCTCTTTGCAACTTCCCTTAGCGTCATTGGGCCATTTTCATAAACAGCCACCAAAGTGCAATTGTAGTCAGCCGGGTATTCAATATAATGCCGGCATTCCAATGTGTTGCAGCATTTTCGCTCTTTCATGCATTTACGCGCACATGCAAATAGGCCATCTTTTTTCATAGGTCTGGGTGATCGTCGGCGATTAAGTCAAAAATGTCCCCTACCTCATTATCAGTTAGAGCAAAGTCTTCAATCAACTGTTCGCCCTGTTCGCGAATTTGTCGAGATTTTTTAATTTTTTGTTTACTTAATTTTTGTTTTGCCGCAAGATAATCTTCAATGAACGCACAGATGTTGTGATCGCCCGTATTAACCCCATCGATAACTGCCCTAAAGAATTCAGCTTGTGTTAGTGAATTGTGACGTAAACGAACAATTAACTTAGCATGATCGTGATCGGCTATATTAAATATCAACCTTTTTCGATCCTTTCCATAGTTATCGAAATTCTCCGACATTACCATTTCCTCGTGTTAATATGAGTCATGCTTTCGCCCAAACCAGCAGTTGTCTGACGCACAAATTTTGCCTTTCGTTGTAGATCTATGAGGTTATGCGCGCCGGAATAGGAAAGCCCGCTGCGGATCCCGCGCTCAAGATCTTCCAGAATAAAGCGAACATCGCCACGATATGGTGCGCGGCTTGATATGCCTTCGAAAGAAGAGTATTTGCCGCGCCATTCAATCTGTGCTTCTTTCGAAGCCATTCCTCTATAAACTTTATACTTTGCGCCATTAGTTCCCTCGAAAACTTTGCCAGGAGTTTGACTTGTGCCGGCGAAAAGAGATCCACACATCACAGCATCTGCGCCGGCGGCAAGCGCCTTTACAATGTCGCCAGAGTTTCGGATTCCGCCATCGGCGATAATTTTCACATCGCGGTCAGTCTTTGAACATTCAAAAATAGTTTGAAGGCCCGGAAGGCCATGGCCAGTTTGTGTTCTTGTAGAGCAAATTGAGCCACCCCCAATATTGCAACGAATAGAGTCTGCGCCCCAATCGGCGAGATCGTTAACGCCCTCCAACGTAGCTACGTTGCCGGCCATAATATGAAGATTAGGTGCCATTTTTCTCAAATTATATAACGCCTCTTTCATTAAAACATGGTGTCCGTGGGCAACATCAACACAAATTAAATTAACACCTGCGCTTATAAGGCTGCGCGCGCGGTCTAAATAATCACCCGATGTGCCAACAGCGGCGCCAACGATAATTTTGTTGTTGCTGTTTTCATATGCTTTGATAATTTCCAACATCTGCTCTTCTGCCGTATTATAACGATGAACAATACCCAGGCCTCCGTGTCGCGTCATGGCAGCTGCCATCCGTCCACCGGTAATCGTATCCATTGGTGACGAAATAATAGGCATGCCTAAATTGATAAGCTTGCCCAGGTCAGTGCTAGTGTCTATATCGCCGCGTGAGCGAATCTCTGAGTATTGTGGCTGCAGCAATACATCATCATAGGTTAACGCTTCAAGCATTTTATTGCTCTGCTGCTGCATCGGTGTCTTCTTGTGCGGCCTGAATGAAGTGCTTATGCAGCGAAGCATATGCCTCTTCGCATTCGGCCATATGCTTTGCGCGCCGAATAATTTCATCAACATGATTGGTGTGCTCAGAAATTGCAACTGGATTATTGATTATAAGCTCGATTGCAGCGTAATGCTCCGTTGCCTTTGCACTTAGTTGCATTAGTGCGGCTTCAAGATTCTTTAACGACATTTTTTCTCCTATTTGTGTTTGTCAATAAATTCTTTGATATCATTTGTGCGATACCATGTATGTTCATTTGGATCGTCAGGGTCAGGCATAAGAGTAACCTTGGTCTTCTTGCCTCCTGTCTTTATATGAAAGAGCGTTGGAATTCCATAAAATCCATATTTTTGTTCCAACTCGCCATTGTCATCCTCCATATTAAAAGCATAAAATAGCACATCATTATATGAATTGGCAATTTCTTTATAGTAATCGGCCAAATTAAGACAATATTGACAATGAGGCGCATAAAATTTGATAACGACTGAGTGTTCCTCGCCGACTCCTCCATCAAGAATCATCATTAGACTTTTCTTGTCTATTCTTGCTACTATTGACATCTTCTATCCTCTCCTTTGTTTTTTGTATGCAGGCAGGACAGAACAATCTTACCACTTCTTGTCTCACAACAACTGACCACGATTGTACCATGTCCTTATCTTTTTTGTTAAATGTTTTTGTGCATGCGTTGCATGCTTCCGGAAGCTGATTAAACTGGAAAATTTTTTCGGCAAGTTTTTCGGTCGATTCTGTACCCATACTCTTCTCCATTCTGCGGCGTTCCTTACGGTTCATCTATTCATGGCTCCAAATATCTGCGGTTGGTTGGTACCATCAAAAACTACAACTGCTGATGGGAATGGGGCGCTATTCTCGCTATCTCCAAATTTTAAACGACCTTTTATAAAGTATACTTCTTCGGCTCTCATAACATATTGATGCCAGTACTTTGTGTCGGTTCGTGCAGGAAGAAGCATTACTACTTTAGTATTTTCCTTTCGTGATTCCTCATAAGCTTTCTTAATCCACTTCTCGATGCCACGACCATATGGGGGGTTCACAAATGCAGTATGGCCGGACCACTCTTGTGTCAAGCCATCATCCTGTTCTGTAAAAAACTTGGCGCTCTTGGCGGTCGATGCAGATGCGCATGGATCTAAATCAAATGGCCCAAATCTCCAATTTAGTTTGTCGAAAAATTCTTGAGGTGTTTCCCAATTTCCTGTCTTGGATGAAAACATTACAAGTTTAGTCTCGCTATTCATCCGTACTCCCTAACGCGCCTTCTCCCCTATTGCTAATAGTCATGGGATAATTATATAGGGTCGCTTCTGTTGTTTCGGATGGTCGAAAATGTACCACGGGCGTCATGACAAGTTGTGCAATCTTATCGCCGGGTTTAAGTGTTTGACTCTCTACTCCTATATTGTGAAGATTAACAAAAACCTCACCCTCATATCCAGAATCAATTACACATGCACCCACCAACAACTGTCGTTTAGCTGCTACGCTAGAGCGATTCTTTACCTCTAACATATAACCGTGCGGAATCGCAAACTTTAAACCAGTGGGGATAACGCGGCTAGTGCTCGTTCCAATGTACATCTTGTTGTGGGGTTTCTCCGGTGAATAGTATACATCTAGCCCCGCATCTGAAGGGTTTGCGCGGCTCGGCTCGAAGGCTGACTCCCGCACCTTTGCGTACTCAACTATCATCTGGTTCCTCACCGGTGATAAGAGTAAAATTCTCCACTACCTCATCAATATTGTACTTTTGCTTATAAAGACGATATGCCTTTACTGCTGCGCGAATCTCGTCCGTGTTGAGCCATCCATTCTCACGGAACTCTGAGCGCAGATCACGCTTTTGCTCCTGATAAGGTTCGATGCACTCTTCAATAGCCGAAAGGGAGCGGATATACTCCTTAACGTATTGCTTTTTCTCTTCGTTTGTGTTGGCCATTAAGCCCTCCTTTGTTACATCTATAATATATCAAGATATCAGCTGCCTGTCAAGTGATTTATATAATTTCTATCTTAATAGTTTAAACGTCTTTCCGATTGCATAAGTCGAAAAGCCCCACTGTTCATCGTACTTCAGCTTTGCCATATATGGATGGTTAAGAAAGATTTTATCTTTCTCGGGCCGAACACCCCAACAGCGAATTTTAGCAGTTTCATTATTTGAATCAATCACTTCGACAATCCAATAATTTTTACCATTCTTGGTTTTTCTTGGCACAATTTTACGAGGAATAAACCAACAAACACAAAGTTCTGGATCGAAGTCACTAATGGGGGGGATATACTTTTCCTTTAGCCGACTAATTGTCTCGGCGCTAATCACCAAATTCATTGGAAAAACGCCAGTCAATTCGGTTTTAAAGTGGATTATTTCTTCTTCGGTAAAGTCTCCTTCTTGCCTATATGCTTCTATGTTTTCGATAAATTTCTTTTTGTTCTTGGGCCGGTCGACCACTGCGGCTGACCAAAAATGTTTGCGGCCTGTAAAACGTTCATCAACTAGGTTGTCCATTGCGCCCGCTCGACATAGAGCGTCGAGAGCCTTTTTGTTCAATTTGGAGTATGTAATCTCCTCACGAAATAAGAGGTCTTCAATATCGGCGAAAGGCCGGTGGTCTAAAATTTGTTCTTGTGCCGAATCGCCAAAACCTTTAATGGAGGTCAACGGCTGAATTAGCGTCCTGTTGTCTTTCGCAATCTCCCAAACCTTTCCAGATTTATTAACATCAACAGGCGCAATGCTATATCCAAATGATTTTGCAATATTGATTGCCTTTTCTTTACGAGACTCAGGCTCTTTGTCAAGAAAAGCAGCAATCCATTCCGACTCATAGTAAGTTAGCAACCAAGCGCATTGATATGAAATAACACTATAAGAAACCGCGTGAGACTTATTAAAACCATAACCAGAGAAGTATTCAAACTTATCCCAGAGTGCCTGGGCGCTGTCTCTTGCAATACCGTTGCTGTCGCACCCGTCAATAAATTTAACTCTCAACCTATTTTTAACATCACCCTTGCCGGTTCCTTTTTTGGTAAGAACCTTGCGAAGCATGTTTCCTTCATCAAGAGTTAGGCCACCAAGCTTATGTGCGAGAAGAGCTATCTGTTCCTGAAAAATCAGAAAGCCAAAAGTTTCTTCTGTGATCTCGCGAGATTCATCTGAAAGATATGATACATATTGCGGGTGGCTCTTTGCTTCTACATAGTCTGCATCGACGCCAGCCGAGAGGGGGCCTGGACGAAAAATGGAAGTAATTGCTGAGATGTCAATTATGTTTTTGGGCTTCACCCTTTTGCAGAAATTTTGAGCGCCTTGTTCTGTAAACTGAAATACACCAGCCCACTTTCCGGCATGAAAGATGTTTTCATAGACCGACTGATCATCCATGTTAATTACATCTGGATGCAAGTACTTATTATAATATTCTCGCAGCTGCGTAAACGTTGGCTCTTCTACCCCATAGTGACGACGAAGGATGTGTTCAATACAAACCTCCATCATCTTTAGTGTAGCCAAACCTAAAAGATCAAATTTAATAAAACCCATTGGCTCAAGGTGGCGAACATTTTGTCCTTCTGACCACGGGGTCTGGCGCACGCCACCAGAATTAATGAGTGGCATACTGTCACCCAAGTCTTCTGCGATTACAACACCGCCGGCATGACGAGAGCAAGAGCGAACCTGCCCCACTAAGCCCTCAACGTGAGATTTGACCGCCGGATATTTATTGAGATATGCTTGCAGGGTTGGAGAAAATTCCATCACCTCCTTCCAAGTGGGCGCATAGACGCCGGCCTTGATACCATGCTTGCGTTTGGCCGAGGGCATTGCCTCGCGCATCATCACACTTGTAACAGTGTTAACCTCAGTAAATGGTATCCCATAAAGCTTTGAGATATCTTTAATTAAAGAGCGTAGCTGAAGTGTGTTCCAATTAGAGATGGGCGCTACAACATCTTCACCCCACATCTCAACAAGCTTTTCTTTAAGAACCATGGGGTCAGATACATCGTAATCTATATCAGGGTAATCAGTTGCGTCTGAACGCAGGAAACGCGAAAACAGTAGGCCATGTTTAATAGGGTCAATTTGGGTTATGTTTAGCGCATATGCCACCAGAGAGCCGGCTGCAGATCCGCGGCCGGGTCCGGCCAGCATCATTTCGTTTGTCACGTCAACAATGGCCTTCATTGTCAAGAAATACTTAGAAAAGCCTCGCTCATCGATGACATTTAGCTCGCGTTGGAGCCGATCAGTATACTGCTTATTTGTGTGTAAGCCTCTTTCTTTGAGTCCTTCCAAGGCAAACTGAACAAGGGCTTGTGTTGCGGTGTGGCCGGCCGGAACAACAAATTCAGGCAATCGTACTGTGTTGTCGGGGAGGAAAGACTCAATTCGTTCATGAGCAATTCGATGTGTTTCTTCAATGCTCTTTAAAACAACATTGTCATCATACTCAAAGCCGCACGATTCTGCATAATGTTTGTAGCTTTCCCAAATCTGATCTCCGTTCTTTGGATATAGTTCATATCCTATTTCCTCAACACCGTCGGGCAACTGTGATTCTTCTTCTGCCCAAGAGGGTCTTCCACGGCCGAGCCAACCAAGGCGCTTATAAAGCTCGCGATCCTTCCATGCATCCGGCCCAGGATAATGGCTATCGGCTGTTGTAATCACTTTGACACCAAATTCTTGCGCAACTTGTATTACATATTGATTAAGTTCGTGTTGTTCTTTGATGTTGTTCCATTGAATCTCGGCGTACCATCGGTCACCAAATACTTCTTGCATGTTCATTGTTGTCTCACGCATTGCATCCAAAACAGCGTCATGACCTTCATCGCGATTTTCCCAATAATTACCAGCATATACTCCCCCAAGACAAGCTGAGGATGCTACGATGCCTTCGTTGTATTTCTTGAGGAGGGCATAATCAATTCGCGGATAACGATAAAAATTCTCTGCTTTATAGCTTTCCGAAACAAGCTTGAAAAGATTGCTCAATCCTGTTTGGTTTTGTGCCAAAAGAACGAGATGGCGCCGGCGCCGGAGGAGATCTTGGGTCTTTTTGCTATTGCCCTCGTCTTCAACTGTGGCACCCGAGGCTGCGTCTCGCTTTACTGAGCGAGCCTTCTTCTTGTCTTCCATCGCCTTCTCGTAGGCGCCTCGCCATTCTTCTATGGAAGGGATAAAGTAAGCTTCGCATCCAAAAATGGGCTTGAACTCCTTGCCTTCCTCTTGCATCTTCTTGGCATGAAGCACTTGGTATGCTAAGCCATTCATGTTGCCATGATCAGTAAGCGCCAAAGCATCACATCCGTTTTCATATGCAAAATCCATATGTGCTTGGGGATACCCAATCGCATCAAAAATAGAACCTGCCACGCTATGCGCGTGTAGTCCGACAAACTTAATGTTAGATTGATTTCTACTCATCATTGTCCTCCCTATCATTACATAATGTATCATGATGGTGGGGCTTTGTCAAGGAGTCTGCAGGCTTTTGTATGAAGTTTTCGCTCCCCAAGTACGCCCGATAACCGGTCCAATCATTTAAATTATAATGCCAGTCTAAAGCTTTTTTTGTGGCACTCTTCTCATCAATCTCACAGAATATTGTTGAAAAATCAAATTTCCTTGCAGACCATCGTTCGCGCAAAGGCAGCTTTTTAGAAGGATATTGTTCACCTTCTTCTAAATTATAATATGTTCGGGTTGTTTCCTTGTTAATGTGCCGTCGACATTTTTTAAAATCTTCGCCAAACATAGTAAATGATAAAAATTGATCATCCTTCACAGTTTTTCCTTCATATTCCAAAAAGAAATTATTTTTATGATGCAAAATGTTTGGCCTCTCCTTTCTCAAAGTATAAATATTAAACGCAGAATGCGGGAAAGATACGTAGTACTTTTCTGGAATAACCCATTTTGATAGCCTATAGGCGACGTACCATGCCGAATGCATCCCAAATAGCGCGGACCACCCATATGAATCTCTTTTTTGCCTGTCTTTTGGCAGAATTGGCACATAATATATTGGAATTTCCTTTCTCAAGTCTTTGTAAAACTTCTCTTTTCTATAAAAGTAAACCGGATCATATGTCCATTCGCCAATTCTCTTTCGAATAATTGGAGCCATATCATCATCTGCGACAATCCATATAGTCTGACAGCCTGCAATTGCGCACTCAAATACAGATTTTTGAATCATTGAAAAAGATGCGTCCACAGGCAACAAACACGAAGGATAGTCCATGCCAAAATTGTCTTCAAAATTAGCAATAGGTATTATTCCAGCCATGTGAATATGCTTACTCATAAGTTATCTAAAAATTGATTATATTGAAAAGAGGCTTCCTTAAGCTCTGTGAGCAATTCGTATTCACTGGCTTGTGCCACCTTTAGATTGTCGGATTCAATACAATCTTCTTCTTGTAGACATCTCTTCTGGCGCTCAATCGTCGATGTTTTAAATTTATAATATTTTGGGCGCCCAGTGGGACTATAGCCATTGAAGACGCTTTTCATGCCTCTTTTTTCCATCTCGTTAACAACTTTAAATCTGGCCATGGTCTCAGAAAAATTAAAATCTATAAGCTGTTCCTCTGTTAAAATTGACCTTGCGCATGCGTCTTTTACTGGTGTTTTGCCATCGATTCTATCAGAAGAGTAAAACCACGTCTCATTAATAAAGTCATCTTGCGTCATTATATGATCGATATCGTGCTTACCACCTCGATGAAATGCTATATAATCATAGCATACATATCGCCTATTAGCAAGAACTTTTTCTTTTGTGAAGCCAAAACCGGCCGAATCTCCAAAATAAAAACATTCATTAAACTTTATTTCCGCAATCTTAGAATACTCATTTGAACAGATTATCGAGTCATCAGCATATCGTATGTTGTGACACATGTTTGAAAGCGGGACTTTCCCATCAAGAGACAATAAGAAAAGCAGCCTTTCCCACAGCAACTCCTTAGCAACACCAACTTTCTTTTTGCCCTCAAACGTCGTTAAACTTTTTGCAGCTCCAGGAATTTTAAGACAAGATAAGTCCAACGCTGGCTCGAAATAATCAAATCTAAACGGCCGCCGCTCCTCGGCAAAAAAAATGGGATATTTGTTGTTGAATGCATATAAAACCGCCGATAATGAACTACCAATTACTATTTTATCATACTCAATCAATTCATTTCCTTAGCCCGGATGCGCCAAAACCGCCAAGATGCCAAATAGGGTGCATTATGTGAGATTTCTGACTATAGTGCATCCACCCCAAAGCATGCCCTATTTCATGCTCTACGACTCTCTGTTTGCGCACTTCTTTGGGATATATAAAAATTTTCGCCTTTGCAATGTTTAATGTTCCAGTCACTGTATAAATTCTTGTTGCGGCCAGGTGCTCTGGATCGATATTGCCTTCTGGCAGTGTTATTATAATTTCGCCGTATTTAGGCTGCGTGCAGTTTATATTATAATCCATGCCAATTCCATCGAATTCGTATCCTAGTATCTCCCAATATTTAACCGCCCTCTCTACTCTAATAATTGAGAGCTTTGTGCTACTGCAAACTCTTATTGCGGGCTTCATCTTCCAAGCAGCCTTCTGGGTTGGGGCGCCCACTGCAAATGTTTCAACAACGGATATATTTTTAACAGCATACGAAGACTGTTGCTGAGGAACAAAGCAGCTTAATAATACAGCCAAGAGTAAGCCCATGTAATAACTAGGGAAAGTCTAAAATTAGCTGTTTTTTATCTTATCTAGAATATCAATGTCATATTTTACTTCGTCTAAAAGTGTCTTAATGTCTAAGCCGGCGCAATCAATCTTTCCTTTGCTTATGTGATAATGACTAACAAAGCCTTCGTATTTTCCATAGGCCACCTCTTGTTCGTATTTGGTCGAAGTGTTACCAAATTGGTTAAGAGGCGTTTGATATGGAATTTGTACAGCCGCATGGATAGCTTTCCAAAGCGCCTTAAGAGCTTCGATCTGCTTCGGGTAAAAGCCCAGAAACGGATCAAGCTTGTGGCCATGAACCCATGCATCATCAATAATGGGCCTTTCGCCGTGGCCGCTTTTCACATATCGCTCCTGATATTTTGTGTAATATGCATTCGTAATCTCTACACCGACTGAAGGGCGGTTAGTCCTCTCGGAACCGGCATGCCATGCAGCATGTTGCATGTCCATCGTTTGGTAAATTGTGCCGTCATTGTCAATAAGAAAATGAACAGAAATTCCTCTCTTATCTAACACTCTTTGACAAGATGTAGAGGAAAGGCACACATCCCAGTGATTTACAAAATAACGAATTTTTCTTTTGGGGCGGCCGGTATAGTCGTAGTAATTGCCTTTGCGCGTCTTTAAGCCGCCGCGCTCAGGCCACAAAACAACCTTGTCCCACTCAATCGGCGTGAAGCTGCCATTGTAGACAATATAATTTGAATATTGACAATCGTCGGGAACATGCTCATCAATGTGTTGTTGGCGCTCAGTCCACAAACGACGGAAAGTCATCGGGCCGCAAAGACCATCGCCGGAGAGTCCCCGAGCCTTCTGCCATTTTTTAATTGCTCTTGTTAGCTTATCATCAAAAAATCTTTCGCCGAACCATGAAGGCTCCCATCCCAATTTTGCCGATGAGGCTTCATTATAAAAATTCTTATCCATTCATTTTGTATCCTAAACATTCACTATGCCCACAATATAATTATCTTGTACAATAGAATATTTCCCATTATCCACAGTTATTTGTTCGATCATCTTACGATCAACAATAATTATCGAACCTGTGGATAACTGAAAACGGATGTCGTCTGCGTGGTCGATCACTCTAAGAGATACGTATCTCTCTTCGGTTGGCTTATAGTCATCGGGCAACAATATGCCCATGGGCGTCTCTTGTTCCTTTTTCTTTGTGATATCTTCAACCAACACATAACGATTAACTGGTTTAAACATATTCGGTCTCCTTTAAATTGTGCAAGATTCTCCATCGCAAAACTTTGTTCCAACACCACCATTTGAAATAATTCTGGCGAAAGGGTTAATTCGCGAAGACATTTCTTCATATTCTTCTTTCGTAATTGCTTCATAAGGGGCCTGTTCATAGCCAGTTTTTTCATATTTTAAAAAGGAAACTGCCTTTAATCTAGTTTCATACATCTCTAGGGCACTTTTGATTTGGTGAGCCTCCTCTGGCTTAAAAGTTACTGTAATACTAACTGAGTTATCTGCCCAGTAATGTTGATATTGAGCGGCAATCTCAAGTTGTTCCCACATTGAGACGTCGCGCTTTCCCTTTTGAAAATATGGCTCATGTACCGGAAATTCTACACATACGGTATTCGGAGAGTACTTGTCATCTTCTATATTATAGCCTGCTTCTGCCAAAGATTTAAGCATTACATTATCTTTTGAAAACCGAATTCTTCTAATATAATATTCATCTTCCGGGAAGTGGATTCCGGGCGTTGAGCCATTTAAAAGCGAGACGGTCCCTGATGGCTTAATAGAGGTCATGCGGATAGACTTCGGAATGCACAGCCAATCTGAATATTCTTCGTCCAGTTGTTTAACATGTTCATATCCCTTGTCGCACCAATTAAACATTTCTCGGCGACCGTGTTTATTAAATGCCTGAATAACTCCAGATTGAGACAAGCCAATGCGACGATTTTTAAGCATTTTTGCATTTGTTTCGGGCCAGTGTGTATTTGATAATGTTACTGTTTTTCCATAAAGATATGCAATTTTAAGAGTCTTAAGATAGTCTTCAAATGTATCATGTTTGGCAGGGAAAGTTTCAACTAAGCAACAAAGCTCTGCGTCTTCTAATTGCTGTTCCACACATGGATTAAACCCCATAACATTTCTATCGTCATCGCGGGGAGAATCAATCATTCGCCCTCTTGTGCGTGCATTATCAAGCCAAATATATCCGGGCTCGCCATTTTTTTGACTCTGTTCGGCATGCCATGTATAGTCCATCCCCACTACTGCATTAAAGGAATTGTTTGATCCCCACCTATGGTGATAAAGCTTTTCTTGATCATTTTTCATTTCTAAATAATGAAAATCATCATAATTTCCCATTGCTAGCGCTGCAGATCGCCGGACGTTCCCGGCCACCACACATCGGCCGATAAGGTTTTCTGTATCTACAATATCGACAGATGTGATTTGTTGTCCAATGCGACTATTGTAAAGCTCTTTTAAATTTTTGTGCAACTCAATGAGCGGCGTGGCGCCGCTGGATGTACCTCCAAATCCTTTAATGAGGGCGCCCTCCGGGCGAATCGCCGAGTAGTCAAACTTAGGGACTTGAGCGCCGAATATATACCCGTCAAGCAATAATTTTACAGAGTTCACCCACCCTTCACGTGAATCGTCAATAACATGAACATCGTTTGTGCACTGAGGCTCTTTAACGGCTATTGTGCCAGCACCTAGGGTGTCAAAGCCGACGCCAATGCCGACCATTAATGCGTCCATCATCCAAGCAAATAAATACCCTCCCTTTGACGCCAATTCCTTTGTTGAACGAAACGCACAATTAAATAATCCAGCAGCCGTGCGCTCTTCGATAAATTTTGTACCCATCATCCAAAGGCCGCGGCCGGGTGGTGTCCATTTTAAATTAAAAAGCCTATCATATGCGTCTTTGGCAGTCTTCTGTGCTTTGTTGTCATTCCACTCTAGGCCCAAAAGAAACACATGTTGTTTCTGCATATTAAACATGCCTTCGATAACACGTCGGCAAGTTTGAAACCACTCCTCAGTGCCGGACGCGGCAGAATCAAATTCGCTGAGGCGGCGAGCGTATGTTCTCTTAAATGTAACGTAGCCAAGGGGGCCCCACGGAACCTCTTTTTCTCTATATTGTTCAATAAATGTGTCTGATAATTTAAATTTTCTGATGTTGTCAATTGTTCTCATTCTGCGCTGTTCCTTTTTATATTTTTAAATTTTTCGTATCTGCTCTGCAGTATATTTCTCTGTTCTTTGGCTGTTACAGGCAACGGGTTTATCGGGATGCTTGCGTTTATGGTGCCTGGCCTCTTTGGAAGTATTCTAATACTAACATTCGATGTATCCATAAATATGTCGTAGATCATCCCATCGGGTCCATTTCTATTTTTGGCGATGAACATTTTGCCCTGATTTTTTTGTTTGTCCTCAATAGTTCGCGAAATTGTGCAGATAAAATCTGCGACAAAACACTTATTAAATGCTTCCGAAATTTGCTCCATCGTGATCACCTCGGCATTTAAACCAGAGCGATTTGTCTGCGAAGCTGTCCACACTGGGCATTCAAAATGTTGTGATATTGCCCTCAATTCTTCGTATATAGACTCCAGTTCATTTCTCTTTTCCTTGCGCACAATCACGGGCTTCAACAAATCCGCATAATCAACTAAAATCACATCTGGTCTAATCCCTCGCTTTAAAAGCTTTGAAAGGTGGTTTTTTATCGTATTAGTTGTGGCAGATTTTGTGGGATATTCTTTCACGATTAGTTTGCCATCGATATTTTTTACTTGTTCATACACATCATCTTTAAAATTAATCAATTCAGAAAGTGGATAGCTAGTAATACAACTATCGTATCTCGAAGCGACAACTGTGTCCTGTAATTCTAGGGTATAGTGAATAACGTTTTTGCCCTCTTGCAGGGCCTGTGCCCCTAGGTGCACCAGAACCATACTCTTGCCGGCACCGGTAGGGGCGATTACAACTCCAAGCTCGCTTTTGCCTAGGCCGCCATTACATATATTGTCAACTTCGTTCCATCCAGTAGTGACCGGCTTTCTAAATTTGGGTTTGAATCTTTCTTCAAAATCAGCTAGATAATCATAACCAAAATTGTTGTCTGAGCCCAGCTTTAACGCGTCGTTGATTACTGTAGATATCTCGTCAAAGGAGCACGATTGCAAGAGATTTACTGACTCGATCATCGCTTCTTTTAATTTTTGCTTTCTACAAAATTCTAATGAAGTCTCTTTAATATAATCGACTTCGCTGATTTCTTTTGAATGTATGCGCGCAAAATAATCGCGGGCCTGCTGCTGTACTACTTCGTCTTCGCTGTCAAGCTCGGTGCGAAGAATGGTGATTAGAGCCTCAGCCGATGGATGCTTAGCATATTTTGCACGATAATGCAAAATTTTACTAACGAATACACGTAGATATTCTAATTCTAAAAAGCTTACGTCGAGCACTTCAGTTATCTGATCCGCAAATGGTCGGTCCTCAAATATTAATTGAACAAGTCCTTCTTGAAAGGTCTTGCCATACCTTCCAAAGTCTACTTTTTCTGAAAGCATCTTACGCCTCTTTTCTGTGTAATAAATATAACCTCTGATGGCCTAAAGTCAAGGCGAGCGCAAACTTTATTCGACTGCATTGTCAACACACTCATTAACGACTTTGTTTAAGTGAACTTTAAGATCTTCCCAATTTAGTTCACCAAAGCCATCATCAATCATCATCTTAAGAATACCTGTTTTATTAAAGGTAAATTCAAAGTTTTCTATAGATTCCTTAACTTGCATTTTAGACTGAATCGACATCTGGGGAGCGTATAACTGCATCATTTTATAGTTATGTTCAATAAGATCTTTATTCTCGCAAATATTAGAAAAAAACTTTAATTTGTTATTTTCTGCTTGCTCGGCGCAATACCCAGTTACGTCATCAATAGTATAAGTTTTTTCTTCCGATAGAAAGCTTAATCGCTTAGCTACCGTGGCGAATCCCGCACCCTTAACGCCGGGGAGGTTATCAGAGGTATCGCCAATAATTGCTCTTGCGAGTGCCATATTGGTTGGATGAACACCAGTCTGTTCTACTATACGATTTATGTTTAAAAATTCGTCCTTTGTGGGGCGCCATAGAACCGTTTCTTCATCGCAAACTTGCATAAAGTCCCTATCATTAGAAACAATAATTTTTTGCCAGCCCTTGTAGTGTTCCATGCTACATACATAAGAGATCACATCATCCGCTTCAATCTCTGGCAACATAGTTTGCATAATCGGCATTTCATTTAGATATTCGATTAGACGGCTTTGCTGCCAAATTTTATTCTGCATTTCTTCGTCATCTGTGAGATTGTGAAATGCGCGATTTAGCCGGATGGGCTTTCTGCCGGCCTTATAATTTTTGTCCATGGTTTTTCGCTTGCGGGAGCCATCCGGCCCATCCCATGTTATTATAATATTATCTGGCTTTGTTGTTCTTACAAGCTTTTGTAAAATCTTTAGAGAACCTTTAAGACCTCCTATGGGCTGTCCATGGCGCGATAAGCTTGGATCTACAATATAGGCTCTCAGATACATGTTGAGGGCATCTACAATTAATACTCTTTTGTTGTTATTCAATGTGATCGCCTATATTACTTCGCAGCCGTTTCTTCATCATCGTAGAAGTCGGCGGCGGTACCTTCACGTTTATCGAATTTTTGCACCACCTCCAAGTCCATAAGCTCCAAAATCTTTGTACGAAACTCGGGATCAGTTTTGACAAGCTCGGTCCACTTAGATGGTTGAAATTTCTTTGTATAATCTCCCATTGTAAGAGTATACCATGCGCCGGCAGAGGCCAAGTGCTTTGAACTCTTTACAGCGTCAAACCACGATTCTTGATCTTGAATACCAATATCTTGTACTCCCCACATAATACGAAAAGTACAATTTCTGCCTTCTGTGCCAAAGCGAGACTTTTCTAGCTTCACCTTAACTTCAGAGCCAATTTTAAAACCCTTCTCGTCTAACACTGCAGCTGCCTTAGCTTTGCGGCCAGTAAGCCAAATACGCAAAGAATACGAGTAGTGCATTGCCTTGCCTCCGGGTGTAATATAAGGCGTTGTCATTGCAATTTGGCGCGCCATTGGGCCATGGGGAATATTTGTCTTAAGCTGGTTTAAGACAATGAATGTCGCCTTCTTGTCTGCAATCGGAATTACAAGCTTTGACATCCCCTTGGCAAGGATACGTGCCTTTGTGGCAACTGTTGATTGTGGATTAAAATCTCCCTCTACATCGGAAACTGAGGGCGTGAAGGCAAGAGAATCCCAAATAAACACTAACTGATCATCAGTCGCCCCAAGAAGTTCTTCAATTGTCTCCAAAACAAACTCGACGGAACTAGCTTGAATGTACATTAATCGCTCTAGATCACACCCTGCGCGCTCTAAAAAATCTGGGTCGATAGCTGACTCAGAATCAAAATAAACAACAAGCTTGCCCTGCTTCTGGGCGTTTGCCGCAACCTGAGCTGCCATATATGATTTGCCGGTGGATTGTAACCCTGCAATCTCTGTGACCTTGCCTACTGGTATACCTGCTACGCGGCCCTTGCAAACAATAGAATCAAGCCAGCGGGAGCCAGTTGGAATCCATTCTTTTACTTCTGTTGGGTTATCACCGGTAAGATCATGGGCCACCTCTCTGCCGGCTTTTTTATTCACTAATTTCATTAGGTCGTGCATAGATACACGACCCGCTTTGGCTTTTGCCATAACGTTTCTCCTTATCTTTGTTATGTTACTTGTCTTTATTTTTCTTTTCTTTATTTTAACAAGCGACATCTCTCGATGTCATATTAATTATAACACATGTTGTCGGGAAAGCAAACAAATAATTTGATTAACGTAATCAGCGATTTCTTGTGTTACTGTTTTCATAATTGATTACCTCGTTCCAACGCCATGTATTAATTGTTCCTATGCTATCCTGTTAAACGAGATAGCCATGAAATTTTGATATGCATCATAGGCCCAGTCGCCGGCCACGTCAATTAAATTTGTCCAATTGGCGCCATTGTCTGTGCTTGTCCATATTTCAGAGGCCTGACCACAGGCAACCCATGTTCCCGCACCATCATAGGCCACGTCATATATAGTTGAATTACCGTCCTCGCTATTGGCTATTTGTGATTCTGTCCATGACACCGCATTATCTGAACTTCTCCAAACATATCCGAGGGCGCCAACCATAACCCAGTTGTTGCCGCCATCATTTGCTGCTCCATACATCGTCCTGGTGGGATCGCCGGATGGCAAGTTCATGGTTCCCCACGTTTCACCGTTTGCCGAGCCGGTCATATGCTTCATATTCCCGTAGTACCCACAAGCAACCCATACCCCATTTCCGTGTACTACACGCCAAAGGGCAGTGTCGGTGTCACCAGCTGCTTGTCTGACCGTCCACGTTCCATCGGCGGCTGAAGGGCTGCTAGCAATACGACCATTATTTGTCACAGCAACAAAGATGGGGTTATCACCATCATTGTTAAAGGCCACATCTCGTACCTCTGCACGAGAGGAGAACCCGCTAGTCATCCTGTTCGTTTTCGTCCAGTTGCCGGCTGTTTCGGGCGGGTTATTTGTAACTTCTGCTATTCTGCAATCATCTCCAGTCACAACCCAGTTTGCAATGCCAGCATTGGCGTTGATACCATATGTTATGCCGTAGCCGGTTTTGCCGATAGTATTCTGTTCGCCCCAGTTAGAACCCGTCTTGGGCACCGATGAAGTAGAATAATAGGTAGGACGTGCGGTTTTATTAATAGTACACATCCAAAATGGATTGCCAAGATTATCTAACCCATAATCAAGATCATTAACATCATCAGCGGTTCTAGCGGTTCTATAAAAATGCCATGTGCTGGCGGCCCAACCATCGGCCGAGCCTGTGGACCAAGCAAAGTATCCATCTTGCGAACCAATAACACATGTAGTGGCGCCGCCAGCAGTGGCCGGCGCGGCCGAGCCCCCAATTTCTGCAATGCTAGCTTTCGCAATGCCATCAACTTCTGCTATGTCGTCCCAAGCTATGCCGCTAAATTTACTAATTGCCATAATGGTGTCGACCTCTATACGGGCAACGGAACATTCATGGCAACGGCCTCGATGTTCTCGGTGCTGCTGGGGAATAGAAGTTGGCCACCGGTCTGCTCGGCCCAGGAACCGGGGGCCCCATCGTTGGTGTTGACGGAGATCCGGCCAGCGTCGTGGACTATGACCCAGTTCCCCTGCCCATCGGTGGCCACATCGCGCGCGTCCATCCGGGGCAGGGTGCCGTTGGTTAGGGTCCAATCCTGGCCACCGTCCGTGCTCCGTGAGATGGCGTTGGCATAGGTGATGATCACCGTACCGTCGCCACCAGCCATGCGGCGGGCCAGCTTGCCAATCAGGGCTTGGCCGCTTGGGGGACTGCCATCAACTGTGCAGATGGCCCAGGCAGCCGGATCCGCCGCTGCGGCATGGCACACCAGGGTCCGGTTCGGGCTCTTGGCCCAGAGATACACAGACCATCGGCTGGCAGTGTATGCCATCGAAGTGGCCGTGAACCCGGCTCCGATGTTTAGTCCGCCAGCATCATCCAGTTGAACCAGCCGTGCCCATGTGGCACCGTCATCCGTGCTGCCGAATATGTTCGCGCCTTGGCAGCACATCCAGTTCCCGGCACCATCTGTGACTACCTCGTAGATCTCGACGGTGTTGGTCCAGCCAGCAACATTCTGGCCGGTGGCGGATAGGTCGATCCGTGTCCATGACGCGCCATCCGTGGAGCGGTGCAACTCTCCCGCTTGACCAACAGAGATCCAGACACCGTTGCC
>Ga0208010_1000067_pt1 | contig 30191 bp, 26 predicted proteins | sample 2_EtaG_FD_184074 | JGI IMG/M metagenome (GOLD analysis project Ga0208010, IMG submission 184074) | Marine viral communities from the Subarctic Pacific Ocean - 2_ETSP_OMZ_AT15125 metaG (SPAdes) (version 2) | ecosystem: Environmental > Aquatic > Marine > Oceanic | place: Pacific Ocean | collected... | reverse complement strand
GTGGTGTCCTCGCTCGCCTCTAAAAGCACCGCGCCAAATTATCCGCGCTCCAGTAGCGCACCTCGCATTATGCGTTGCATGTATCCTTGACACTTACTATCAAGACAATATAGAATAGAGGAGCGTGGAGCGTGTGGCGTTGGAGAATTAAAAGCACCACACGCCACACGAGGCGTGGAGCGTGGGAGAAAAAGAAAAAAAGGGACGGGGGTACACATCACAACCCACCCCCTTTTCTCCCAGAATATCAATGGGTACCCGACCCGCTGAATATGTAAAAATCGTGATGGACATTATTCATTTATAATTTTTGTTTTTTATTTTCTAAAAATTTTTTTTAGAAAATTATGAGACGGAGATTTAAGAGAAGTAATTTATGGAAAATATTACACAGGAGGAGATTAACGAGTTCAACGACGCGCTCACCAAGCTCCAAGAAGAAAGTAGGTTCCAAATAGGTTCCGAAGTCTTTATAGACAAGGGTCTTATTATGTCTAAGGTGGTTCTCATACCAAAGACGGAAGCAAAAGTAGTAGACAAAAAGCCTGTAATTAAACCCGACGACGCAGAGGGTGTTGTCGCAGACAAAAAGGATGCAAAAAAAGATACCGCTACAGCAAAAGCGTAAAGTCGGCGATCCGCGTGAGATTGGCGGCTTTTCTTTAGCTACGGAAAAACCTAAGAAAAATTTCCCGGCAAAAAGAATTAAGGGTAGTAAGCAGAAAACTAAAATCTTACCCTCACACCGCCAAATCTTCAAACATTACGAGGAGAATGGTTTTCGTAATCTTAGCAAGGCTATCCGCAAAACGCGTGCGTTTTCGGAGTCCACAGCGCAACACGTTAGTACGATTACTAAGAGTAAATCTTGGCAAGCGTTAATGGATGAGAAGATGCCGGAGGAGCATTTGGCGACACGTCACAAGGAACTGTTAGATAAGCGTGACACTAAGACGGAAGTTGATGAATTTGGGGTGGAAACCACTGTTGATCAAGGACCGAATGTGGTCGCGGTTAAAGCTGGGTTAGAGATGGCGTACCGATTACGGGGTTCATACAAGGAGAAAGAGGCCGAAGCTCCTAGTACTGTTATGTACAACCTCTTTTATAAGCCAGAGGTCCGAGACCAAATGAAGCAGTTTGAGGAGGGCATTAAACAATCATTGGTAAATGAAATTGCTAGAAAAAATCAAAAAGAAATTGAGGACGAAGAACAGCGAATCATTGACACCGAGTACACCGACAGTGGAGACGAGGATACACGGCAGTAGTATCGCTGAACCTCTGGGGGATGGTAAGGGTGTCTTTTTGTCCGATATGGATGAGGAGGAGCGAGATGATTACATTAAGTCCGTGGACCACGGATGGGGTAAGTTTTATCAGAAAATAAGGAATATAGGAAAATGAATCCAACAGCAAATAGACTGCTTGTCCGTGTAATACCGGAAGTAGTGAAGAAGTTAAAGAAAGGTGAAGCGGCACCACCAGCTAGTGGGGTGCTAAAGGCGGAAGTTTTAAAACTCGGTCCGGAAGTTAAAGTAAAGAGTGGTATTTATGTCGGCATGACTGTCGTATTCGCACCATATGGCGTGGACGAAGTAATAGTTGATGGTGAGAAGTTGTTATTGGTTACGGAGGACTTAATAATCGCAATATATGTCAAAGAAAAAGAACCTAATACAGCGTCTAAAAGATAGGTATGATGATGCGGAGGCTAGTAGATTACTACAGGAGGAATTGGCACGACCTTTTAACGAGCGTATGGAAGCGATTTTTACAGCTCCTAGATATTGTACTACTGATTTTTGGTGCAATATTTGTAAACGTGATTGCTCTGGTACTGGTTATCGGCAAGTCTGTACTGTCCGTCATACGCTTCCGACAGCATGGTTTGTCGGGTATTGCCCGCTCGGACACAAAATGTTGCGACGAATCACGGACAAAGATACCGACCCGTTCTACGACTTCTCGGAAATGATACAGCGTCAAAGGTACGAGTTACAAGATGCGTTCTTAACTCCGGACGATCCGCGGTTTAGGGTGCTGTATCCAAAGCAATATAAGGAATTAATGAAGAAAAAAGATGAAGATAACAATGGAAAAAGTAAAAGTAACAACAAGGACAACAACGCCGGAACTTAAACTAGAATGGCCAAAACTCCTCAAATAAAACCCGACGATTTATCCATCTTAGCGTGGATATTTGAGAATCAAGTAGTCTCTGAAAAAGGTGAGATGCTTGATTTTTCTGACCGCCTATTTTTGATAGATATTCTGACTGATTGGAGTGACCAGATAGTGATTAAGAAGTGTGCGCAGATTGGAGGTTCTGTTACTTTCAACCTCAAAGCGCTATTCGCTATTATCAAGTTCGGCTGGAACATTATGTACACCTTTCCAACCGATTCTGATGTTAGTGAGTTCGTTAGTTCAAAGACCAACAAGATATTGGCCGCGAACCCGCAAGTATTCAAGGGAATAAACACTGACAACATTGAGCGTAAGGAGTTCAACTCTAGGTTCATGTTCTTCAAAGGTACTGTATCTAAGACCGCGGCTATTATGACCACGGCCGATTTGTTGATACACGACGAGGCCTCACGTTCCGACCAGTCTGTGATAGACACAATGAAATCTCGTATTAAGGCGTCCGAGTTTAAGGGTAGGTGGTTATTCTCTAACCCTACAACTGAAAAGGATGCGATTGATATTAACTGGCACAAGTCAGATAAAAAGGAATGGACTATTACCCACAATGGTACTAAGAAAAGTCCGGGGTGTGGCAAGGAACAAATAATGTCATGGCCATTGAGTGTGAATATGGAGAAAAAGCAATTCCAATGTATATATCCGGAATGTGGTGGATTGGTGACAAAGGCTGATAGGCGTGTGGGTAGGTGGGTAGCGCAACAGCCGGATAAGAAAATATCTGGATACCACATATCGCTACTCATGGCGCCGTGGGTATCTGCCGAGGAAATCATCTCTGACAGTGAGGGCGATCAAGAGTATTTTTATAACTTCGTATTAGGAGAGCCATATACTCCGGGGGGAATTAAGGTCACACGTGAGACCATATTGGACAACTGGACGCCTAAGAATCTTGAAACTGGGGATTGGTATTTAGGTGTTGATGTCGGTAATATCAAACATTATGTACTGGGGAGTTTATTGGGACCGACTAAAATAGGGCGTTTTTCACAGTGGTCAGATTTGGATGAAATGATGAAACACTACAAGCCTAAACTGGTTATTGACGCCATGCCGGATAATACTATGAGTAAATATTATGTGGAAAACTACCGCGACGCGCTGATGTCGTTCTTCCAACAGAATAAAAATAACCCTAAAACCATTGTATGGTGGGGTGAGAATGATAGGTCTGGTATAGTGTATAGTAACCGGAATAGGATTCTGGATCAGCTGATAGATGAGATATTAAACGCTAGAATATTGTTTGGTTTAAGTTCTGATTCGGAAATTAAGAACTATTTAAAGCACTGGGAGACGTTACGTCGTATCAAGGTGGTGGACAATATGGGTATTGAAAGCTACGAATGGGACAGTACTACCGGTGAGGACCATTATGTATTTGCAACTCTTTATTATTATTTGGCGACACTTGGAGGCTACGGCATTGGGAAGTATATGCCGGAAGCTTTACGCGGAACTGACTCAAAAGTTTTAATTGGCAACGATAATGTGATGGGCGACCTCGGGGAAATTCTTGCACAGAACAATGATTGGCCGCATCCGGACTTATAAACAGTATGCAGTTGCACATTACTTTTAAATGTGTGCTATTATTAAGGACATGAAGATATCAGAACTAAACGACAAACAGCTCTGTAAACTGATTGACAACAGATACAAATCATCTGAAACTGTTTGGGATACGATTGAAAAAACTTACAATACTAACTTAAAAATTTATCAAAACGAGCCGGACTATCTCGCTAAGTTGCCGGTCAAGAAATCTAAGGTCCGGGCTAACCGGATTTTTGTGAATATGGAGACTGTCATAAACAGTCTTATTTCCAATCCTCCTAAACCTCTTATTCTAGCTGGCCGTGATACGCCGGAGGCTAAAGCGCTTTCTATAAGACAGGAAAAGTTTTTTCAGAATAAGTATGACGAGAGAAACGTCAAAGAGACAATTCGTAAAGGACTTCGTAATCTGTACTTTGGACGCTTGATGGTATTAAAGCCATTTTGGAATGCGAAGCTAAACGATTTTGATGTTCGGGCGATTCCTCCAAAAAATGTTCGGTTTGCCAAGACAGCAACGTGTGAGGAAGAATCAGATTTTGCTATTGAGGATATTACAGATAATCTTGCCGCAGTTATAAAAAGGTTTCCAAAAAAGAAAGCTGATATTTTAAAGAAAGCCGGACTGAAAGAGGAGGCAGATATTTTAATTCAGAACCCAGAAATAAAATACCAAGAGGCTTGGATTTCTGACTATGTGATTTTTAAATACGAAAATATTATTTTGAAAAAAATCCGGAACCCATATTTTGATTGGGATGGAGTGTTGATTACGCCGGAAGAAAATATGGTGTTACAATCTAATGAGACAACGAACATAGAGCGCCGAAACATTTTGAGTTCCGCCAAAGCAGAACAGGAGGTAAGGAGGATGCCACAACAGGAGGGATTAGAAAATCCTATTATATACTCCGCGTATATGTTTAACCACTTCAACCATCCGCGTAAGCCGTACATCATTTCTACAATTTTTAATAATGAGAAGTCACCTATCGGTCAGACAGACATGATTACACAATCTGCACCGCTACAAGAAAACATTGATGAAACTAAAAGGGATATTACAGCCAACGCTAAACTTGTGAATGGTATTATCAAGGTGGATAGTACTGTGATGGACAAGGCAGACGCTCAAAGGATGCGATTTGAGACCGAGGGAATTGTTTGGGGTAAGGGTGCTGTGCAAGGAGTACAGCGTGAAACTGGTCCAGCTCTCCCAGCCTTTGTTGTTGAGAATATGCAAGACTCACGAAGGGAGATTGACGATATTATGGCCGCTTCATCTGCTTTCAAAGGAATTCGCGAGGGACAGGAAACGCGAGGTGGAAGATTGGCACTTATTGATCAGTCATTTTTGCGACTTAACGAACTCGTCCAAATTATAGATTATACTAACGAAGAATTATTTAACTGGTTCTATCAGTTGGCAAAAGTAAATTACACAGAGCATCACTATTCCAAATCTCTAGGAAGTACTGCGGCGACAGAGATTCTAACCTTAATACAGGATGACTTTGAGGATGGTTCAGAGATTAGAATGTTGAGTGGTAAGACACTTCCAGAGGATAGGCAGTTCAAATACGAACAAGCTCAAAATGACTTTGAAAAAGGATTGCTTTCACCTGTTGATTACTTTGAAGTTGCTGGATATGAATCACCAGCAGAAAAAGCAAAGAACAGAGTTATCTATGATTTGAACGCTCCACACGCGGTAGGTATTCCTCCGGAAGAATTACAAAAGATTGCTCCGGATACAGAGGAGGAACCGCCTAAACTTAGTATTAAATATGAGGACCTTACACCAGATGGTAAGGTACAACTAGCGGCAAAAGCTGGAATTGAACTAAATCCAAAGATGGTAGTTGCCGAGGAAATGAAGAAACAAAGAGATGAGGCTGACAGAGAGTCATCAAAAAATGATATTGCTAACCGGTCTATTGAGGCGAAGAAACCGGTAGAGAAAGAGAAAGCGCCTAAGTTTATTAATTATTAAGTGATCAAGCGATACTGTTTCAGCCATAGGGCCAAGTCACAGTAGAGGCAATCTAATAACATGGATATAAATCCCGACAATTACGAGAGTAATATGGAACTTAGTGGGAGTGAGGAGGCTCCGGCGGAAACGCCAGCCGAGGAAACACCAACCCCCGAAGAACCAAAAACCGAGAACGCTCCGGCTGAACCTACGCCAGAGACTAAATCGGAGGAGGAAACTCCTAAAGAAGATGCACCGGAACCAATTTTATATGACGCGCCAGATGGCCGTAAATTGACTGCCGAGCAACTTCAAACGGAATGGAAAGATAATTTTCTTCCAGAATTTACGCGAAAATCACAGGCACTAGCCGACATTGAGCGTGAAAAGGAACTTAATAGAACTCCGAAAGAGGAGCCGAATTGGAAAAACCCGGATTATGTTCCGGAGAATTATGGCGAAGTTATTGAGATAGCTAAAGCCGCCGCTATTGAAGAAATGAATAGTACGGCAAAAGCAGAGCAAGAGAGAGTCGCGGCTATTAAAGCTGGAGTGGAAAACGAACTAAAATCACTCAAAGCGACAGACAAAGACCTTGATGAAAATGCTCTATTCCAACACGCTAATAAGTATGGTTTTCAAAATCTGAAATCGGCGCACGTAAATATGATGGACATGAAATCGTCAGTTGTGAACACAGAGAAGCGAGTATTGAAAGATACTGCAAAACGCGAAGCCGACCCAATCTCAACTGGACCGGGAGCTGAAGCCCCAGATTCTTCTGGATATGACCCAGCTGAAATGTCTCAATATGATGGTGCCGCTGAATATTTGGCCCACTTGAAAGGGAATAAATAGAAACTTAAAAAAATGACATTTTCTGAAGCTGTAACGAGCGTAACCCGTTCGTATATCGTACCTAAGTGTTACGATACAATTTCAAAGGGTTCACCAGTCCTAATGAAGCTCTTGCAAAACGCAAAGCCGTGGAAAACTGGAGTAAGTTATGACGTCATAATTAAGTACCAAGATTCTACTAATGGTGGTAACACTGGTGTAGCTGACAAACTTGATACTGACAGGCAGAACGTACGAACAACAATGAGCTTCAAGCCAAAGATGGCTTACAAGCCTATTGTTATTGCTAACATTGAACAAACTCTCAACGAGGGAGATGAAAGAGTTATTGACCTCTTGGAAGCGGAGTTTGATTCACAGGCACAATCTTTGATGCAAGTCATGGCCTCAAACTTGTGGACTGGAACCGGAGCTGGAAACAGTTGGGATTCAATCTACAATGCCGCTGACGACGCAACAAACTTTGCAACATATGGAACTCTTGCGAGAGCAACATATACAACTCTTAATGGATACTACCTAGCATCAGCTGGAGCTTTGACTCTTGCTAAGATGGCTACAGCGTACGACGCGGTATCTATTGGTAACGATAGTCCAGATATTATCGCTACTACAAAATCAATCTGGTCTACATATGAGTCACTTTTGACTACAACTGTACGAGCTGGATATACACAAAACGGATACCCAAGAATGAACGCATTTGGAATGGTATCTGGTTCACAAGCTCTTGCGGGTACGCAAGGTTTTGACGTGTTGTTCTTCCGAGGGACACCAGTTGTTAAAGATGAGCAAGTTCCATCTGGAAAGATGTTCTTCATTAACACTAACTATTTCGGATTCAAAGGAATCAACATTTCTGGTCTAAAGCAAGTGAACTTTAAGAAGTCTAATGATGGAGTACCAGAGGGTGTTCCGGGACGAGTCCCATCAACAAGGGGATTCAACTTCCGTGACATGATGAGTCCAGTAGACCAACTTGCAGAAGTAGGTCACATAATCTACGCCGGAAACTTCATTTCAGAAAACCCTCGCCTACAGGGCCAAATGGTAGGTGTAACCTAAGCCATTAGCGACCAGTAGTATTATTATTCGTTTAATCATAAAAATATGAGCGACGAGGAAAACACAACTCCAGAGGAAACCGCTGAAGAAGCGGCTCCAGAAGCGGAGGCTCCAACAGAGGAGTAAAAATTATTCAATTAAGTGCAGTATGCACGAATAGACAGAGGTTAAGAGCTGAAGTCTGAAAACAATTATATGAACCAAGTAACATTTCAAAACGTAAAGGACACAACAACATCACCACAATTCAATGTGGGTCAGAGAGGTCAAACTCCAGATGGACGTGAGTTCGTTTACGTTAAGTCAGCTAGTGAGGCTATATCAGTAGGAATGGCAGTCGTTCCAGACACTGTTGTTGCTGTTGATACAGTTTCATCTAGTGACGACGCTTTAGAGCGAACAGTTTACATTACCAAAGCATCAGCCGGATGGACAGTAGGTCGATTCGCAGAGGCATGGGTATATGTGGACGCTGGTACTGGTGTGGGACAAGCTGGACGTATTAAGACTAATACAACCGACACACTAGAACTTTATCCAGAATTTGCTTTCGGTACAGACTTGTCTGTTGCTGACAGTGATATTACAATCCGCGAGCCGTGGAGTGTTGAGAAATCAGCTGTAACATCAGAAATTCAAGGATGTGTTGGTATTGCGCAAGTAGCAATCGCCAGCGGTTCTTACGGATGGGTGCAAACCCGTGGTGTTGGTGTAGCTTTGGCTGGTGAAGCCCTAACTGTTGGAGCCGCGTTTGAAACCGGTGATGACACAGAGGGAACAGTCCACAAAGCTGTAACAGCTAAAGGAGCATTTGATGGCCAAACTTTGGGTTACTGTCTCGTCGCTAACGCGTCAGCAGATACTAACGCACTTGTTTGGATTAACATTGAATAGTTGATTCTTGCTATAGCCCTTTAAGCATCCAACGTATTTAGAGGGCTATATGCAGTATTTAACTGCTATCTGGGAACGGCGAAGCCTAGATATTTATCAATCTAATCATTTATTACAATGAATGAATCAGATTACAAGATAGTTCGTATAACGAACATCACAGACTTTGATTTCACTGGAGAACTGGGCGCGCGCTATGCCGGCCGCGACTTCTTCGTACCAGCTGGTGGATCTTTATTAACCCCATTAACTGTGGGAAACCATCTTGCTACTCACCTCGCAAGACAGATAATGCTTCGCGGCGCACCGGTCAGAGATGGCGGGGAAACCGACGGAAAAGGCTCTGACAGACCTCTTTGGGACGACTCTCGTATTGACGAGTTAAAGTCTCAAATAATGAAAGAAGTCTATGAGGAGGAGAAGAAAGCCCCTCAAACCGAGGGCGAAAGGATGGCCGCTAAAGTTGATGAATTAAATAAAGAAGTAGAGCCAGAGGACGCTGTAGGCGGAAATATAGATGCTTCAGCGATAACACCAGTGGAGGAAACCAATTCGGCACCTGTTTATCAAGATAAGGCGGAGGTTATTAGTGCATTGAAAGATAAGGGAATTTCTTTTGACGCAAGGGGAAGTAAAGCGACACTTGAAAAACTTTTGACCCAAACCGAAGCAGAGTAGATGGTAGCCGGGTTATTTAGGAATTGCGTAACGAAGATGCGCGGTGTCACAACCGCACCCGGCGTTGATTGTATGAGAAAGATTAAACTTACAAAAGGTAAATACGCTTTAATTGATATGGCTATTTCAGCTATTAAGAAATATAAACAATTACAATGGAGCGTTTAGATGAAGAAAAATTTGATACTCTAAAAGAGCTTGCTGACCTACAAGGCAACATAGCTCTTGGTCGTGCCGAGTTAAAGAAATTAAAGGAAACGACAGAGGAGTATATGGTAATCCGCGAAGAACAAGCGGAGGGCCGAGTTATTAAGGTTTTGAACGAGAGCCGTAGTGCGTTAGAAGAAACAACAACTAACCATAAAGAGCTTGCTGGCTATAACAGCGAGCTAAAGGCTTACGCTAATGAGTTAAGTGTTCTTGCTATAGATATTACGACTCTTTTCCAAGACTTTAATAAGAGAATGGATCAAGCTGATAAAGATTTAGAGGAGGGTAGAAAGCTAGTCTCCGAGACAGTAAAGGAATTAAAGGTGGAGACTGTAAGAGTAAGAGAAGATAGAAAGCAGTTGGAGCGTGAAAAAGCTCAACTTAGAAAACAAGCCAAACTTATTAAGGATAGAGAGGCTATGCTTAAACGAGACTTTGACGAATTAAGAAAATTAAAAGCTAATAAATAATTATTATGGCAGATTTACAAGGAATTATTGCACCAGTATCAAATGCAAATACACCATCAATAGCAAGCTCTACAACAGCGCTTGCGGCTAATCCGGCTAGAGGCGCGTGGATGATTCAAAACCTAAATGGCGCAAACCCTTTGTTTGTGAACTTAGGAGGGACCGCTTCAACGACAGTATTTCATGTCGTATTAAAGCCCGGAAGTGGAAATGATGATGGTTTGGGTGGAAGTTTTGCACAAGAAAACGGGGTTATCTTTACTGGAGCTGTGACTGTTGCTGGGACTTCACCACGCTATACAGTTACAGAATTAACTAAATAGAAACATGATTGAACAACCAGCACCAAACCCGAAAATCTCTGATAATGTAAAAAAGAATGATGCTATTGTTAGGGATAAAATCACAGTGAATGAAGCCGAAGTAAAGCGTTTGGGTGGCATAATTAGGTCATCTAAATACGAAATCGGTGAATTAAATAAGCAACACCAAGCAATTAAGGAGGATATTCTTAATGCAAATAAAGAGAAAATTACAGCTAAAGCGGAAGTAGAAAAGCTTGATGGCGACGCAAAGAGAGCTTTGATTACTGTTACAGAGCTTCAAAAAACGGAAGCTGAACTTAAAGAGAAGTTTGACGCGCGCGAGGAGAAGATAAGTGAAAAGGAAAAACAATTAATTCAAAGGGAGAAGTTTCTTTCTGAAAATGAGAAAGCAATAAGGGAGGCAAAAACTGAAATAGACGCTGTGCTTGAAAGTATAAAAAAGAAAAAAGAAGCGCTAACTGAAGCATTAAGTAAAATATAAAATGGAAGTAGTACAACCCGGAGCCGGAGGATTAACAATAGGAGATGAAGTGACTGATGGAACAATCGGTTCTGTCCTCTTTATTGATGGTGCCGGCCTCTTGGGTGAGGACAATTCTAACTTTTTTTGGGACGATTCAAATAACCGACTAGGGATAGGTAATGCTATTCCTTCAACAGCTTTAGAAGTAACAGGCACAATTTTAGGTACAACAATTCAAGGAGCTAATGTTACTTCGGGAGCTAACCCTGGACACACTCACACTAATACAAGCGTTAGTGGTTTTTTAGTAGATGATGCAGATGACACTACTACTGGCAGAATAACGTCAGCAGGACTTACTACATCAGAAGACATATTAACAACAACAAACGACAGTGATGATATAGGAGCAGAAGCTACCAGATTTGCAGACTTCTACCCAAGCACTGTCAGGAGTCTCAAATTTGAAAACACAGGTTCTACTGTTAATCTAACCACTGGAGCAACCGCAAACTATACTGGTGTTATACGGGGAGATACATCTTCTAGTCCAGGAACGGTGAATATAAACATAGACACCGTTAATGATAAAACCCCCTCTATTTGGATGGGTTATGCAAATACAGATGTGGCTAATGATGTAATGACAATAACAGCAAGTAGTTTAGGTTGTATCATATTAGGTAGTGTGTCTGATTATGTAAACGGGGCGCAAGGTGGTGCTTCGTCACTTATAGCGAATGATGTAAACTCTGCAATTATAGGCACCGCTTTTGTGGGTGGAGAATTTGGTGGTGGTACTAAAAGCACAGCGACAATAACTTCATCTGGTAGGGGTTCCTTGGTGGTAGGTACTTGTGGTTCGCAAGGTGACTTCTGTATTAGTGGTTGTTTGGGAGAAAACAATACGACAGCTATGACAGTATCTGGTGATGGTTCTATGAAAGTTGGTCATATACAAACAGCGACTGGTGCGGAGGGGCACATAGCTAACTCTACTGTAAGTGGAAGTGGCTCTCTTTCAGTATCAAGAATTATTAGGGGAAATGAGGTGGTGAGTGGTGGTGGTTCACTTTCGGTTGGATATTACGATATGACAGCAAACACTATTGGTCTTACTCATTCAGGTATAGGTTCTCTTGCTGTCATTAACGCCCAAAACGATTACGACAACATACTTAGTGGTAATGGAAGTTTGCTTGTAGGAACAGCAGAAGGAGCCCCCATTTTAAAAAATACTGGAAATGGTAGTTTCGCAATAGGGGAAGCTATAGGTAGTAATGTGATGGTAACAGCTAACAACGCTATTCAATTAGGAGAGGGTACAAACGCTGTTGCAGAATCTATGCAGATTCTAAACAACCTCTCAATGAGAGGAACGGGAGATATATGGCATGATGGTGATGATGTGGGTTCAGTTTACGGAGAAGGACAGGATGCAGAAATAATTTACAATGGAACTAATTTAGTTATTGACCCAGATTTAGTAGGTTCTGGTAGGGTTTACATAGGAGCAACAGGGGATGATGACCTACTCTTGAACGATATTGAAATAGATGGAGACTTAAACCACGATGGAACAAACATAGGCTTCTACGGCACAGCACCAGCCGCACAGTCGGCAGCTTACACGAGAAATGCTACTATTGTAGAAGATAGAACATTATTAGCCTCTGCAAGTGCTACGACATTAAACAACAACAATGTCTTAGCGGCATTGATTGCAGATTTACAAGCAATAGGTATATTAGGATAATATGGAAGATAAAAAGATACCAACAAAAACAGAAGTAAAGTTTAAAAAACTTAAAAAGCCTGTAGACATACAATATCCAGGAGGTAATGTTCCTACCTTATATGTGGAGGAGGTTACAACGTTAATAAAAGACATTGATGGCGTAGAAAGAAAAGTAGATGTGACAGAAATACCCGTTCATAAAGAACCCATGACAGGGGGTCTTGATGCCCACGTTCTCAGACTTGAACAAGAAATTCTGGCTGTAAAAGCACGGAAGAAAGAGCTAGAAGATTTAATATGACTGACGCAATAAGGGACAATAATCATAGGCCGGTATTGATAGGAACATCCTATGTGGATGGCGTTACTCCTGTTCCTATTGCTTTAGACGCTTCAAACCAAATGCTTGTAGATAAGACGAGTCATGCCTCTGATTTAGTTGGTCATTGGAAGTTTGATGAGGCGGCGGGAACTACAGCAGACGATTCTTCTCTTAGTGAATTAGATGGAACAATTATAGCTGACAATGTAACTCTTGATGGTTCTGATTTTACTTTTGATAATGTAGATGTAGAGTATAAAGTACGCGCAACTGGTACAGTAGATAAGTTTGAATCTGGAGATATGACTTGGAGTACTTGGATAACGCCAACAAATGTCTTAGCTTCTCAATATATCTGGTGCAAATATAATGTAAGATTTTCACTTAATGGAAGTAACCACGTGAGATTTGCTTGTGGCAGAATGACTGACTCTGGTGGTCCAACTTATGATACTGACGCTATTCTTGCTATGGAAAACGATACAGAATATCACTTAGTTGGTCAGTACCACCCAGACCCAGTTGGTGGAAATGGATATATAAACTTGTATGTAGATGGAGTATTACAAGATACTAAAAATATAGGTGCTCTAGAAATATGGACAGGTTATGGAAACAAAGATTTACAATGGGGAAATTCAAATCATGGTTCTGCAGTTCCATATGAGGGCAAGATAAGAGAATCAAGAATATATAAACGACTACTTACGGAGACAGAAATAGGAGAATTGTACGCTAACGATACAGCGGTGATTACACCTGTAACCGCATCTTTGACCGGAAACGCCTCGCGCGACAATAACCACGTCCCAGTAATGATGGCAGTAGATTCAACAGATGCAACAAAAAAGTTACCTGTATATGTTAATCCAGATACAGGAGCAGTATTAATAGAAACTAATTAATAATTATTATGACCGACGCAATAAGAGACGATAATCATGTACCAGTATCAACCGGTGTTTCCAGCACCGACGCTACTGTTGTACTACCTTTCAAGGTAAACCCCGCCACTGGGAGACTTTTGACGGACACTGATAGTGGAGGATCTGGAGACCTAAAAGCTGATGGAACGGTACCAATGACAGCTGATTTTAATCTTGATGGAAATAATATAGACAATGGAGGTGTTATATTCCTAAAAGAGCAAGCGGAGGCAGACGCGGACGTAGCTGGAAGTGGCCAGATATGGGTGAATACAGCTACTCCAAATGAACTATGGTTCACGGATGATGCTGGTACGGACTTCCAACTCGGACTTCCGGGCGCGGGTGACTTGCTGGCGGATGGTACGATACCTCTTACTGCGGACTGGGACGTTGGTGCATACACAATAACAGCTAAAAGTTTTGTAGCAGATACTTCAACACCATCTACTTTTGCTGGAGCTATAGACATAACAATAGCTGATACTGTAAACGACATAGGACTTACTGTTACACAGAATGATACGACTAATAATCCTCAAGCAGTCAGCATAACTAACGCTGGAACAGGAAACGGTCTAGTCATAGACCAGAATGGAACAACAGCAAACTCAGAGACTGCTGGTGCCCTCTTTGTATCAAACACTGGGAATGATGGTATTGGTTTAAATGTGTTTTCTGATAATACTGGAGACCAGGTAAATAAACTTGTTCAGTTCAAGGCCAAAAATGCCGCCTTTGACACGCAAGTCCTAGAGGTTTTTCAGGGCGGAAGTGGTGGGGGAATACGGGTATCCAACAATGGTGCAGGGAATGGAATCTTCATTGACCAGAACGGTGAGGGGGGAAGTTTTTACATAGACACCGAAGCAACATCTTCTACGGCACTTGAAATCTATGGACAAAACACATCTGGAACAATGGTGCATTTTGAAAATGAGGGAATACAAGCAAGTGGGCAACTGATAGCAGTTATACAAGAACACGCTACCTCTGCGGCGGGCGCAGTAGTGGTTAGGAATGACGGAACAGGAATCGGGCTTCTTTTAGACCAGAACGGAGAGGCTTTAGCTTTAAGTATTGACGCTGAAAATACAACATCTGACGCTGTACTTATTGACGCAACAACAACAACTGGAGATACTTTACAGATTTCTTCCAGCTCTCTAACAACAGGAAGATTAGCTACGTTCTATTCTAATTCTTCAACAATAGATAACGTCTTTGTGAATATGCACTTAGACCACGCTAGTTCTACTGCAGTTCTTCTTAATCTTATAAATGATGGAACTGGAACTGGAATTGTGTTAGACCAAAATGGAAACGCAAGAAGTTTACATATAGACTCTGAAGCTACATCACTGCCAGCAGTAGAAATAGACATAGTAGACGGAGACGCACACCTAAGACTTGTAGGAGACTCTGGTAACGCAACACCTACAGAGGGAGACCTTTGGAGAGAATCAGATGGACTTAAATACTATGATGGTTCAGCAGAACAAAACCTCTTAGACAACCTACCACTAGCAGGGGGGACAATGACAGGGGCTATTACTCTGGGTGAGAACGCAGCAATAGCACTAGACCCAGCAGGCTCAGCAGATGGTAAATATTCAGGAACAACAGTAACAGGAACAGCAGGTGTAAACCTTGTCTTTGGAGATTTAGTTTATCTAGCAGTAGCAGACTCTAAGTGGGAGAAGACAGACGCAGATGCAGTAGGAACAGCAGGAACAGTAATGCTTGGAATAGTAGTGGTGGCAGGAGATGAAGACGCTTCAGTAACACTTCTTCTTAGTGGAATTATTAGAGCTGATGCAGCCTTCCCAACACTAACGGTAGGGGCACCAGCATACGTGGGAGTTACAGCCGCAGCAATACAGGTTGCAGCACCATCTGGAACAGATGATGTTGTAAGAGTGGTTGGTTATGCTTTAACAGCTAACGAACTTTACTTCAACCCTTCTCCCGACCATATAACAGTAACAGGATAATATGGCTGATTTTCAGACACACGCAACCCTTACGCAGAACCTCGTATCTTATTGGGATATGGAGGAGGCTTCTGGTGTTCGTATAGACAGACACGGAACTAATCACTTATCAGACATAGCTAACGTTACACAATCCACAGGTAAGCTTGGCAACGCTGGGCAGTTTACTTCTGCCAACTCAGAACAGTTAGATATATCGGACAACGCATCCCTTTCAATTACGGGAGACCTTTCTGTTTCTGTTTGGGCTTATTTTGATTCCCTTAAAAACTGTATGATAGTTTCAAAGCGTGATGACGCATCTACTAGGTCATATACGTTTACTTATGAATACGGTTCAACAGAACTACAGTTCATTATCTCTTCTGACGGAACGAGCGGGGATGAGACAACGGGTGCTGTTACGTGGACACCAACCCTATCAACTTGGTACCATATTGTTTGTATTTATAGGGCTAGTTCTGGAGAGGTAGACTTTTATATAGATGGCTCACAGCAAGGAAGCACACAAGGGTCATTGAACACATCTATTGCTGATACAAGTGCTGACTTTAATGTGGGAGCTAATGGTACCAGTGGGGACTATATGAATGGAAGATTTGACGAGTTAGCTCTCTGGTCTAAAGAACTTACATCTGGAGAAGTAACAGCTCTATACAACTCTGGTACACCTTTACCATACGCAACAAAGACAACATCTAAATTTGTAAGAGCTACTACTCAATATCTATCTATTCCAGATAGTGCCAGTCTTTCAATGACTTCAACAGTAACTATTGAAGCGTGGGTAAAGGTTGGGCTAACCCCAGCAACAGACGAAGGTTATTATGTTTTATCCAAGGGGATAGATGGTGGTGCAAATTCGTATAATGTTATCTACCAGAATAGTAGTGATGTTTTTACAATGAAAATGAACATCTATGATACTGCCGCAGATACAACAAATAATATTTCTTCTTGGTCTACAGGGGAACTAGATGTAGGTAGGTGGTATCATATGGCTTGGACTTTTGATAAAGATTCTGCTGGAACAGAATGTGAATTTTTTATGGACGGAGTTAGTTGGGGAACTGCCGCTAATGCCGCTGACGATATTGACGATAATACTGGCTTGGTTTACATAGGTAGTAACCCCGGCAACACCAATGGTTTTGATGGAGAGATTTGCGAAGTCCGTATTTGGAATGACATAAGAACCCAAGCAGAAATTACAGCTAACGCTAGAGTAGAACTTGACGGAGATGAAGCTGGGCTAGTGGGTTACTGGAAAATGAATGACTACACACGACTTCTTGACCTTACTTCAAACAGTAACGACATCACAGTAAATACAGATGATGTAACTTGGGTAGTAGACCACCCATTCAGAGCAGACGGAAACACAGAGAATACACACAGTATAGATTTGGAAGCTGGTAGTTCTCAATATCTTTCTATCACAGACGCTAGTCAAACAGGACTGGATTTTACAACCGACTTTTCTATTGAGGCTTGGGTTAAATTAGAGTCTGCTCCAGCAACAGACGTGGAATATTGTATAGCTCAAAAATGGGAAGATTCTTCAGAGGGTTGGGTATTTGCTTATAGAGATAGCTCTAGTACGAAACAACTTCGTTTATTTTATTATGACGGAAGTACAAATATTACAATATCCACTTTCAACACAGACATACAAGCTGGACAGTGGTATCACGTCGCTGTAACAGTAGACATCTCTGCTTCCACAGCTAAATTTTATGTGAATGGAAAGGAGACAGCTGGAACTGCTGGTACGCAAGACGCAACAACTTTAGGAGACACTGCTCACCCATTCCAAATAGGAGCAAGGGCTACTCCGTCTAATTACTTTGACGGACTTATTCAGAATCTAAGGGTGTGGAGTGAGGAAAGAACTCACGCAGAGATACGACAGAATATGGGGGTACGAAATCCTGTAGACTCTAACTCTAAATTACAAGGTAATTGGTTATTTGATAATGACGCAACTGATAGCTCTAGTAATAGTAACGACCTAACTCCAAGTGGTAGCCCAGTCTATTCAGTAGACAGACTTTATAACTACGACTCTTTTTGGAGTGACGCAGATCCAGAAACAACATCGGTAGATGGACACGTTAAAGATGCAGACGCTAGTTGGAATACTGCTCACGATGAAACAACTGCGGCAACAGTAGACTATAGTGGGGCTACCTTTGCTATTGGTGTAAACAAGAATGGTACTTATGGAATTTACAGAACCCCTACTCTTTTTGATACTTCAGCTATAACAGATACCGACACAATAGATTCAGCGACCATCACCCTTGTCCCAACAATAGTTACTGATGATGACGGAGACCAATATTCATATATCGCAATAGTAGACTGTACTTTAGGCTCACCAACAACCTTAGCCACCACTGACTACCCAAATATAGGAGACGCTGTAGACAACCCAACTGAGCACGGAACAAGAAACTTTATTGGGGGAATGGTGGTAGCAACACCAGAAACATTTATAGTAAACTCAACAGGACTTGGAACGGTAGACGCTACAGGTATTTCTTATTTTGCCTTTAGGGAGGGGCACGACATAAACGATGTTGCTCCAGCGGGAACAAACACCACAAGAATTACAGCTCACTCAGCAGACAATACAACAGGAATATCAGTATCTCCTAGACTTGAAGTATCTCACTCATCAGCAGGAAGTTCAGGCCCAGCCAACCTTAAAACCTTAGACACAGTAGCCAAGGCAAGTATTAAAACAATTAACGGTGTAGCGATAGCTTCAGTTAAGACATTTAACACAGTAGTATAATATGGAAAACGGAGAAAAAATAAAAATGATTAAAAATATAGCAAGACTTAATGCAGAAGTTGAGAATATTAAACAACAAGTTACGAATCATTTACCTAAAGCTATTAAAGATTTACGAACAGAGATGACAGACAATAATACGACTATGAATAAGAGGTTTAGTAGGTTAGAGATACGGATAGCCTCTTGGGGTGGTGGTATCGCGGTCGCTTTAGCAGTATTGCAATTTATATTAAACAAATAACATGAGAGGCAAAAACCCAATCACAATAGGAATAGAGCAATTTGCGCAAGGAGTATCTACATCCAATAACTTTTCGGATGGAGGTTTTTCGCCAAGTACGGATCAAGTAAACCTAACGAATACTCTTGGCGCTATGTACCAACCAGCATCTCCGGTAAACGCAAGTACGAACCTAACAACAACTGATAAGATTATCGCGTCCTGTGAGGACCCTAGCTATGGTGGGAATAATAGGATGTTGCTTTCAGTTGGAACATCAGATTATGGCACGTTCTACACTGTCAGTACCTCAAACGTCCTCGCTAATAAAGTAACAACATCATCAGCGAAGTTTGCTAATGGCATATCACAACTTATTCCGTGGTATGACTCATCCACAGCTTCAACTAACTATTACGCTACAACAAAGGCTGGGTCTGGTGGGGATGTTGTGCAATGGGACGGGAATATAACTAAAGATGAAACGTGGTTTTCAGCCACTCTAGCTGGAAGTGCGACATTATCCGCAACAACCGCGTGGCGCCCACTGTTAGTATATGAAACAAACCTATATGTAGGAGATAAGAACGTACTCCATAGGGTAACACCAGACCTTACGTTATCAGCGATACTGACCTTAACAGTAAATGAAACAATAACCGCTCTTGGGTTAGATAAAGGTACTGGATTAATGCTTATTGCTACAACTCAAACGGGGTCCAATGCAGACGGAACATATAACAGTTCCTCTAAGGTTTACCTATATGACGGCCTTTCAAATAAAGCGTCCCGCGTTATTCCTGTAGAGGGATTAGTTACGGCATTCAGAAGTCTTGATAACGCTACCTTTGCATTTTTCGGAAACAAGTTCGGTATCTGGACAGGGAATGGAATCAGATTCCTACGCAAACTGGAGACTACTCTTGCTAGTACATCACTAACTTACCCGCCAAAAACAACAGCAATAGATAATACTCTTTACTTTGTTGAGAATAGGAGGATTATGGCGTATGGAGAACTAAGTGGTGGTACGCGGAAAGTGTTTTACCCAGCATTTTACAATCAATTAAGTTCAGACAATATAGACTCCATATCCCATCTTGGCAGTAATGTTCTCGGTGTGGCGTATGAGATTTCCAGTGTTAATAAATTCTATACCTTTGATACTTCTAGTGTGGCAACTGCGGGTGGGTCAGACTTCTATTTTAATAGATTGAATTTTGAGAAAGAAGTACAATTGAAAGAGTTATATGTTGAGATGAACGAATCTCTTGCTGACGCAGCTAGTATAGGTACATTTCACGCTATGGATGACACGGCAACCAACCCAACAACAGTACTTACTAATAGCTCTGGAGCGGCTGTATACAGTATGAGGATACCATTATCTTTTGGCGATAAAAGGTTTAGGTCTGTACAGCCGAGAATTGTGGGGAGCGCTAACAAAGGTATTAAAAGAATGGTACTTTCGTTTGATGTAGTTGAATAATATGGAAGAAGAAATTGAAAAACTAAAAAAAGAAGTAGCTTATGTGAAGCTGATGCTCCAAGAGATACAGGATTCTTCAGCGGATAATGATATTGTGAACCCGACAACTGTAATGTCTGGGGATATTAAATCTGGTAACTTTGTTGCTGGTTCTACGGGGTGGCAGATTACCTCCGCTGGAGACTCTGAATTTAACTCTCTTGTTGTTTCTGGTTTTATTGAAACCGAGGGAGCGGCGGCTGATATAAATACTTATTCTACTACAATAGGTGGTGGTAAAATAACCACGAACAGTATCGCCGCTGACAAGTTGAGTGTGAGTACTCTCTCTGCTATTTCAGCTGATATGGGAACAATAACAGCGGGAACGATTACTGGAGCAACATTACAAACAGCTTCTTCTGGAAGAAGAATCGCGATGTCATCTGCTGTTAATAATAAAATAAGTTTTTATAATGAGTCAGATACCTTAATAGGAGACCTTATTGTTACGGGAAGTGCGTCGGAGGGCGAACTGAACTTATTGTTAGTAGACGGAGCTGGCCTTACTATGGGTTATGGTACTGGAGTATCTTCTTCTAACTTTTTTTCTCTAGGCTCTGGAGGAGGAGGTTGGAGCAGTGCGGGAACTTCAGGTGTTAGTTTTAATGGAGTTTATCGTACAAGTTCATCATCAGAATACCTTGCTGTAAAAAGAGGTTCTGGAGTGACAACAGCAGAAACAGACCTAACTTTTGTTGCTCCAGCAATAAATCTGAATGGAACCACAAGAACAACTTGGCCATCAGCATCAATGGTATATCCGGGTGCTGGAATAGCACTTTCAACTGGGTCAGCTTGGGGTACATCAATTACAAACAACTCTAGTAACTGGAATACAGCTTATGGTTGGGGAGACCACGCTTCGGGCGGATACGCCGTGAAGTCAAGTTCAAATACATTTACTAGCACAAACATTTTTAGTGGTCTTGTCACAGCAAACGGAGGAATAACCCTCGGAGCAAGTGATGTTTTAACTTTTAGTGCAGGAGCATATATTGATGACCCGAAAGCAATATATTTTAGTTTAGAAACTTCAGCTCCCGGAGCAAGTGAGGGCGGGGTGTACTATAATACATCAACCGGCTATTTGTATGTGCATGATGGTTCAGGTTATAAAGCATTAGCATATGTATAAAATTAATAATTTAACAATAATAACATGAAATCATACACAACATTACGAAATCTAGCCGCAACAAATACAAAGGTCTTAACGACTGATACAACCAATATGGCGTTATTGGACCAGTATCTTAATGACAGTATAAGGACTGTCTGTAATATCCGCTCTGGTAAATGGTGGTTCCTACAAACAGTAACGAACGTAGCTACTGTTGCCAGTCAGCAAGGGTATTCAATCCCCGCTGGGATAAGGAAGATTATAGATATATACGTCACTGTTGGTACGACAGTTTACACTCCTACACCTGTCTACAGTCCGGAACACTGGAACAATATCCTATCAGCACAGCTAGGAGAATCAGATGTTCCACAATACTACTTTATACAGGATAACAAGGTTCTTATAGAACCAACACCATCATCTACTGCTGGTACGATTACATTCAGAGGACGTAAGCAAGTGAGAGACTTAACTGTAGCTGACCTTACATCATCAACAGTAACAACAATCGCGAATGGCGGGACAGTAATAACAATCAGTGCTGGTGGACTTGCTTCAATGGCTGGAAAATATATACGAATAACAAGTACCGGAGTAGATAATACAGGAGATGGTCAGTGGTACGAGATAGCGTCAGCAACCGCAACAACAGTCACTCTAGTCGCACCTTATGAGGGAACAGCGATCGCGGCTGGAACTGCCGCATGTGTCATAGCCGAAATGTCACCTATACCGGAAGCTTATGATATGGCTCCAGTGTATCGTACGATTGCTTTATATCTATCAACAAACAATCCAACAGATCCAAAGGTAGCAAATACTTATTGGAGGCTGTATGACGGAGGGCAAGAGGCTGGACTATCCCACATGGTCGGAGGGTTAGTTGGTCAAATGCTTGAAAATGAGGGTGAAAGTATAGAGGGAGCGTATGTTCCTCCGGTCGGTTCAAGAAATCTAAGCGGACCACCTTATTATGAGTCTTATCAGAACGCATCTGGATTTTAACAGCTAACCAATAATATTATGTCAAATTTATACAATTACTACACAAAAAACCACGGGTTATTCAATTCTTGGGATAGCGCAACACGACAAGCGGATGTCACCAGAGCAACAAACGCTGGTGTTGATTTCGGAGGAGCTTACACAGGAGGCGGGGACCAGAACGTCAAACTTTATGACTACCTCACAAGTGACCAGTCAGCTACCAGCCCAGAGAAAGATGCTTACATAGGAAACAAAACAAACGAGGAATATCTAAGTGAGATTTCTAGTATGAACCCAGAACTTGGAGACAGTTTAATGGATACATTAGGGTACTCCGGAAGCCCTAATGGAGGAACCAGTGGGGGAACCAGTGGGGGAACTAATGGTGGGACTCCGACGTCACCAACAAGAACCGCGGCAGACGAAGCGTATGAAGCATACATCCAATCTCTTATACCATCAGACGAGACAACTGCCGCAAACAAAGCTCTAAGAGAACACGATACACAGGCCGCGCTAGATCGTGAGAAAGCCCTAGAGAGTGGGGAAACTCTTGGTTTCGCTAGAGGTGAAGCGGGATACACTGACCGACAGAACGCTATCCTACGAGGAGGTGCCGCCGCATCAGCACAAGCTTATGCCGCTCTGGACGCACAGAAACAAACAATGACTAAGGCTCGTTATGAATACGAGAAAGCAAAGATTGATGAAGAAGCTGAAAGAAATAAAGGATTTAGTCTTGGTGAAAATCAGACACGTTGGGAATGGAACGCAGAGACAGGTAAGTATGAACAAATTGCCGCTGGACAAGGTAATGAATTAGATGACGCATACCGCCAAAAACAAATAGAGAATTTGGAGAGTCAAATAAATGAGAGAGATGAAAAAGCGGGGGATAAAGGTAAGTATAATATAGGGGAAAAAGAAAGGAACCTTTTGAGAGGTAGAGGTTGGGAGGAGTCATATATTGATGAACTTGAAACAGCCATACGTCAATATGGAGCAAGTACAATATTTAATCAGCCCGGTCAATCGGATGAAATTAAAGACGCGATTGAACTAATCTTAGACGCACAAGGAAAGCTAGGAACATAAGACAATGAAGATAATCACACCAACAAGTAATGGTAATGGAGGTGAGAGTAAATTTAAAGTAAAAACACCATCATCATCAAGCAACAGTAAGTTCCAGATTTATACTCCGGACTCGCCAATGCCTACACCTCCTCCAGCGCCAGCAGAGGCTCCGGGAATTGTGGGACAAACTATTAAGGGGATGCCAAAAGCCGCTGTTGATTTATACAAACCTTTAGTAAAGGATGTTCTTGGTGTACCAAAAAAAGGGTTTAATTGGCTTACTGATAAGTTATCTGATACTAAGTTCTTCAGAGAGGCGGCAGAGGGATACAATATAGATGAGAAAAAGAAGAATGACGCAAAGAAAAAACAAGCTCTTGCTTTCCAGAATGAGGATATGGAGGCTTTTATCGGCGCGACAAAAGAGTTAGAGGGAGTAGATAGTGATTTAGGTATGAAGATACTTGATGCCGGTGATAGACTTGCTGGTATTTCAGCGTATAAAACTGGTGGGAAATTCATCAAATCAAGTCCAGAGATTTCAAAGAATATATACGATACCATATCTACCAAAGAGGGACGAAGCGCTGTCTCTAGGACGTTTAAAGGTGTTGGTTTACCCTCTGTTAAGAACCTTATATATAACTATAATCAGATATTCTATTCAAAAATTGGTGCTGATAAGACAGCTGAAAAACAAGGGGAACTAGCGGCCGCGGCAAATCAAGAGGTTATAGAGTTTATAGAGGCAAACCCAGACCTATATGATATGTCTGACGATAGAGGTTTCATTGAAAAACTTGCTAGTGAGGAGGGAGAAATAGAGATTGCTAAGATAATAGGGTCACAATTACCTATCCTCGGAACGATAGCCGGTATTGCTGTTGTTAGTAAGGGTGCGGGGATTCCGTCTATGGTGGGAGCATTGGGTCCATCATTTATATTTAATACAGGTGACAGTTACCAGCAAGCTAAAGATTTTTATAAAGAGACAGGATATGAACTTACTCCAAAAGAGGAAAGGGCTATTCAGAATATAGCTATATTGGTAGGAATGACAATCGCTCCATTGGATGCGTTCTCTACCTCTAAGATACTTACCGCTCCGAACAAGACGATTGTACAGAATACATTTAGAACCCATCTAACACACGCATTAATAAGAGCTGGAACAGGCACATTGACTGAAGCCGGAACGGAGGGTACACAGGAGTTAATACAGAACGCATGGGCTTTGACTTATAACGAACACCAAGACTTGTTTGAGGGCGTTCCGGAGGCGGCCTTTGGAGGAGGTCTATTTGGTATGGGTATGTCTATTACGGGTAGCACAGTTGCACCGCTCAAAGGAATTACTACATCTATTGCGCAAAAAGTTACAACGCCACGTCCGCCCGAAATTGAACCAGCGCCAATTAAACCAGAACCAGCGCCAGTAGAGACACCTCCTGTTGTTAAACCACCAGCAACAGCACCTCCAGTCACACCTCCAACAGAACCAATAATTACACCCCCTCCAGTAGAAAAACCTCCAGTAACGCCACCGGTAGAAGAACCACCATTAAAGAAAATCACACACTTTACTAAGGATGAGAACGTAAACAAGATACTTACCGAGGGATTTGATACCTCCTTACCACCAGTACACGGAACGGGTGGTAAGCAAGGGGGAGTCCGAACAGAGAAGTTTGGAGAGGATATTCTTTATTTCACAACAGACCTAGAGAGATGGAAAACAGCTAGTGTATATACTGGTGGTGGTACTGTGGAGCCGTACAAGCTTGGTATGAAGCCCGGACCGAATGATGAGGTTCGTTATAACTACGATACACAGAAGTATGAAATAGAGAGAAACGCTATAGATAGGGTAGACCTTTCACCTATTGAGGCGGAGATTAAGAAAGAGGCATCAATACTGAAAATAGATAGTCTAAAATCGGCAGAAACTTATCTTGGAAAGAGGATAGATCCACACACCCTAGTTCAAGACCTTATTGAAAAGGCTAAACGGACAGGTACAGACATATTAAATATTAAAAACAAAGGTAATTGGAGTGATGGCGGTGATCCAACAAAGACTGGATATGACGTACTCACAGGAGGAAGCGGTAAAAGCGATTACTTTGTTCTAAATAAAGACGCTATCGTTGTTGGTAGAAAAGTGAAAGAAAATGTTGAGAAAGCAAGGGCTAATTCTCGGAAGATTAAAGAGGAAAGGAGATTAAAGAATATTGAAGATTTGAAGAAAGCGAGAGAAACTAAGAAAGAAAAACAAACACAGAGAGAGGTGACCAAAAGTGAGTCACCTAAGCCTGTGGTTAAACCTAAAGCAAAACCAACCGCAAAGCCAGCAGACCTACGCATTAAGCCGGGACCAAAGCGTAAAGATATAGTAAAGATAAAGGGCAAAAAGGTACTACCTCCCCCTCAACACGTCTCTAAGACAGGTCTCAAAGGTATGATTAAAGCGCACGGAGGAGAACTTACATTTACTGTTGATAAGGACTTGAAGCTTATCTATAAAGATGACAAGACATCAATCCTACTTAAACCATCAGCTCTAGGACTTGTTGAAGATAACCTTAAAGCTGGAATGAAAGTAATTATCACTTCAGAGGATTTGAAAGAGACAGGAGCTGGATTCAAAGCAGTTGGTCCAGATGGTAAAACATTTGCCAGTATCGGAGAGTATGCGAACGGCGACCCAGTATCTACACCAAAAGCAAGCGAGATTAAAGCTATTGAAATACCAGAGTTAGTGATGCTCGCTAAAGAGTTGATGGGACAAGTTCCAAAGATACGAACAAAGGTAAGTAAGTCGCTTGGTAAGGAAGTGTTAGGTTCTTTCCTCGGTAAAGGTGATGGAACAGTTACTATTCTTGCTGACCTATTTGACCCAGAACTGTTTGACCCAACACAATTAGCTAAGACATTAGCTCACGAAATTGGACACCTTACAGACTATCTACCTAATAAAACAATGGCGCGCGGGAACCTACTCGGCAGACTCCTCGTACTAAAGAACTTCCGTAAAGACTTTACGTCAAAGGCGGGAGCAACGCGTTCAAACAGCGCTGTATACAAAGAACTGTGGGCGCTATCTAAAGAATGGAGACCTTTGATGAAGTACGAAAAGAAGATAAACGCTAATACCGGCAGAATAGAGCTTGTTGGTACTCCCCTTACGGAAGAACAAACACCAAAAGGATTCCTAGAGTATCGTAAGAGTTCCGCAGAGATATACGCAGATTTCCTATCAGCGTTATTCAACGATCCAGCGCTTGTTGAGGAGAAAGCACCAGAGGCATATAACCTATTCTTTGAACACCTAGACAAAAAACCTATAGTTAAAGACGCGTACTTTAATATCCAAGCTATGCTTACCGGTGACAGAACGAAGCTAGTTGCGACCCGTAGGCGTACTGTCTGGGAAATGTTTGGAGCTGGAGAAAGAAAAGCGCTAGATATACAGAAAGCACGCGACGCGCAACGAAAGGTTAATAGGAAAGAATACAAAGACAACTTTAAGTATAATTTCATCAGTACAAACTATCCACTTATAGATGCTAGAAAAAAGGTTCTTGCAGAGGGTAAATATATAAATCCAGATGAGGACCCTCTATATATGTTTGAGGAGCGTAATTATCTTGGAGGTAAGATTAAAGCTATTCTTGAAGCTGACTTCAATCCAATCTATCAAAGTATTATGAAAGCGGATATTCCGTGGGTAGTATTTGGTGAAGCTATATTCCTAAGACGTATTACCAAAGGAGATAGGTCAAAGCAAGCAAATCCCGGAGGTATTACACTGGACGCGGCGCGTGAAATGTATGACGCATTAGAGAATGACCTAACACCAGAACAGTTAAGTACCCTAAATAAAGCTTTGAAGAACTTTAATACTGCTCTTAAAAAGATTACAGACGAAGCATACAAAGAGGGACTATACACACCCGCATTAAATAAAAAGATAGTAGACAATCCAGCATACGGAACATTCCAAGTGTTAGAGTACTTAGACGAAGCGCATACATCAGAAATCTACAAGTCTCTTGGTACTTTTGATATGATTGAGAACGTAGCAGACGCTACAATTCTTAAACTAATATCCACTGTACGCGCAATAGAAAGGAATAGAGCTGTTAGAGCGGCAATACAAGAGGTATTTATTCCACTTAAAGAGGCAGAGAAAGCTAATGTCACAATGACCAGTCAAGGTAGACGTTTCGTGGCATCTAAAAGTAAGACAGTTAAAAAGGATTTAGTTGTTTATAAAGATAAAGGTATCGCGCAAGGCTACTATGTAGACCCCTACGTTAAAGGCTCATTAGAGAATGACAGTATCGGTAACATAAAAGCTGTGTCTGTTATGCTTACACCCCTCCGTTATATAAACAAAAAATGGTTCAGACCAGTATATATTGTATTCAGTATTGGATTCCAAACTCATAACTTTATCCGTGACTTCTGGAGGTTCTGGAAAAAGACCAACTTCAAGAATAAAGGAGGAAAGGATATGACACTAGCAAGAACAGTCCAGAGATATTACCAAGCTTACCCACTAGCTAGGACGAGAGCGTTCGGACCAAAACTAGGGAAAGATGGAAAAGCAAAGAACGCTAAGTGGCAGAAAGCGATTGACGACCTCCATATGCTTGAAAAAGAAAAAGTGTTCTCTGTAACATTCAACGATATGGCTCTGGGTGATGCTTTTGCTGACTCGCAGATAGAGAGAATAATGAACGAACGAGGTATCGCGGGTTTCCAGAAAGAGAAAAAGAGATGGTTAAAGAGTCCTGTCATGGCGCTCCTTGATTCAGTTAGGCAGATGGGAGACTTGATTGAAACACTACCAAAAGGAGCTGGGTTCTGGGAGTTTACCGGAGGGGATAGACCACTAACACCAGATGAAGCTAGTTTTGTTCGTAGGCATCAAGGTTCTCCAGACTTCTTTGATGGTGGATACCTTAAACCAGCAACAAACGAAATAGCTCTATTCTCAAACGCAATTACACAGGGTATCCGCGCGGATATTGAGACAGCTACTAATCCGGAGACAATGGGGGGTTATTGGTGGAAAACAGCAAAGCAAACATATCTTCCGAAATTCATAATGATCGCCGCACAAATGGGACTATTTGGTACTACTTTGAAAGGGATGATGGAGGATATACCAGAACACGATAAGACAAACTGTATGGTGACAGTCCCTATGGGACAAACTGATAACGGCAAGACTATATATGTATGTGTTCCTAATGATGAGACGGGACGTTTCTTGGGAGGTTTAGCGTGGAAAACATTTACCGGAGCAACGAATGACGTAGCGTGGAACGCGGATGTCGCTCAAATCTTTGAATACACTGGAGGAAACCTACCATCTATGACACCAACAGTGACTGTCCCATATACACTTTGGCGATACTCTACTGGAGCTAATCCGTATGACGCGTTCAGAGGACGCCCAATACTTCCAGACACAGTACATGAAGCCGGTGGTATGCGTGCAAATATCGCTATGTTGAAATGGACGTTCAATGCTGTTGGTGGAGGTATCATTAGAAGATTCTCTGTTACAGATAGAGTTCCACAAGAAAAGACTACGATAGAAAAGGTTGTTAAGATTCCAATCATTGGAGGTGTTATCGGTAGATTCTTGAAAGTATCTGATTACGGAACAAAAGAAATGCTTACCCAAGTGGCAAAGAACCAAGCTCAACTAGAGGCGAGAAAACGTCTTGATAAATGGGAGATGATTTACGACTATGTAGAGGAGGCTATAAAAGACCCAGCATACGGAACTCCAGAGTTTAATCAAAGAGAGTATGAAGATAGATTTGCTGAACAATGGATTGGTTCACAAGAATTTGATAATTCAAGAGATAAGCGGGATGAAAAGAACTCTGTTAAAAAGAGTTTCCAACTCGGTATGCAAAAGAGTGAATCTACCGCTGAAGTACAAGTACTTCTGTCTGCTGGTTCTAACGATCAAAAGAAAGTTGTCTTAGAGGAATTAAGGACGAGGATGCCGGAAGAAGAATATCAATCATTCATCCGAGAGATACAAAGGGCGGGGATTATCAGCTTAGAGTTAAGACGTGAAGTAGATTAATGAGAATAATAACACCACAAACAAATACAGCCGTTACAACACCTCAAACCACGGGCAAGGAGGGATTTATAAGTAGGCTTAAAAAGAGATTCGGTCCTGTTACTTATAAACGCGAACCAGACCCGCGAGATATAAGAGCGTCCGAGGAGGCTAAATACAAAGCAAATCTTGGAAAGACACTTATGCAATTAGAGTCGTCTGGTGGTACAAACAAAGCAAACGCTGACCCCGGAGAAATGAGATGGCTCACAGGACTCACCACACTGGCAGTAAAAGAATTAGAACGTCTAGGTAGACTTAGCCCTACGTTTGATGAAAACAAAAAAGAGGACGTCGTAGACGCAAGTGTTGAGTACTTTAGTTTAATGAAAGAAAGGAACCCAAAAAAGAGAGACAGTGAGGTATATACAGACGGCTACTGGACGCAAGCAACGTCAGCGACACAGCGTAATAAGAAAATGAGTGAATTTGAGGAGTTGATGGAACCAGACAAAAAAAGCTTTATGGAAAGAATGTTAAAATTTGAGTAAACAAAAAACCGGGCGAAATCCGGTTTTTTGCAACATGCGAAAAAATAGGCGGTCGGTACCTATGTAGTCCCTAGTGTTCCCACTATTCCCCACTACCTCCCCATTGTAGCACTAGGCTCCC